>Ga0210059_1008057_pt1 | contig 16687 bp, 10 predicted proteins | sample Ectturendosymbi2_FD_188042 | JGI IMG/M metagenome (GOLD analysis project Ga0210059, IMG submission 188042) | Ecteinascidia turbinata endosymbiont from Florida, USA - Sample 2 (SPAdes) (version 2) | ecosystem: Host-associated > Tunicates > Ascidians > Unclassified | place: Key West, Florida...
AACGTTGTCCGTGCGCTAGCGATACACAACTCGACTTTTTGAAAGCGTGGTGTCCACGCCGATGGACAAAAACGAATCATGCAATGCGTATCGAGGTCATGCGCGGACACACGAAATCCCTTGACGCAAATGACAAGTTGATACAAACCAGATCTCACGTACGGAATGCAATAGCGAGTAGGGAACGGCAAGTCGTAATGCGAAAAGTTAAATCCACTATACAAGCTTGCAATTCAGCATACTTTTGTTACCTTGTGGTAATTGTTAGCTGTGTGCCTTTGGTTTTTCCAATAACATTTTACTTTCAAGCAATAAGCCTTATGGTTCGTCTTGGTTCATAGCTTTCTTATAATGTTTTGGCTTTGTTCTTTTCCATGGCAATCGTCTCATATGTGTTGTCCATTGTGTCTCTTGGATCCACATTTATCAAGCTTTTATTCCAGCTGTGTTGGGTGAACAAGGTTCCCACAACACTTGCAAGCACACCAGAAACTGTGCTTTGACATTGTTATTCGCGAAGAAATTCTTTTTTCTCCCAGTTAGAATTGAACTCTCTCTTTTCCTTAAATTTTAATTTGACACTCACGTTTGGTATATGGGCTAGTTTGGACTTTTTTGGGCTTGTTTTGTGGAGGCAATGGGCTGTATTTTTAACCAGCATCTGGCAACACTGCGCTGGAGTGATCTGTGACCACAAAGCCTGCATTTGTTTTTGATCTTTGTTGCAGGTACAGATTCTTTAATTCAGTGCTAAGGTTATAAGATTTGCATTGTGCAAGTATAGTGGATTTACCTTTTTGCATTACGAATTGTTGTTTCCTACTCGCGATTGTATTCCATACGTGAGGTCTGGTTTGTATCAACTTGTCATTCGCGTCAATGGATTTCGTGTGTGCGCGCTCCACTGCGTTCGCGCAGTAACCTCGTTTTCGCGCGCTCCACTGCGTTCGCGCAGTAACCTCGTTTTCGCATGGCATTGGAAGTTTTGTCCATAGGCGTGGACACCAGAGATGAGCGGATTATTGTCATATTTTGCAATCCAGAGCCAGTCCTGATTTTTTAAAACTCAGACAAGTCCAAACACACTCCAAAATTTTTTCAAATGTAAAGTTCAATTCCAAATGTAGTCCAAAATATTTGAAAACTGCAGCCTTTTCACAACAAAAATGCCACGTTTCTTTTCCATTCAACTGAGTCCAAATCCGGTCCGGATCCTAAATTTTGAAGAGTTTTGCAGTCCGGATCCAATGCAACATCAATAAAATTTTCAATAATCCGGGTCCAGTCCAACCGAAGTCCGGTCCAGTGCTCATCTCTGGTGGACACCACGTTTCAGAGAGTCGAGTTGTTCGTTCGTGCTTCGCATGCGGTACACGTTGGCTGTTTCTGCTGTCGCGCCATCGTAAAGCTCTTTCTGCTGCTGCTAGTCAGACGCCCTTTTGTAAACAAAGATTGTGCACCAGGAAATCTGTGAAACGAACTATCAAGAGGTGAGAGCCAAACGCCTTGCTTCGGCTTGGCAACATAAAATGTCAGGCAGTTTTACTCGGGAGTTAAAACAGTACTCACATAACGACTAGGCTGCCTCGTTGGTAGCGTTTGGGGAAACCAGCATCTCTGTATGCAACAACAGGATTCCTCGCAAGCAACCTCTACGCTGGGCAACACCCCAAACCTCTACATTGGTTCCTACACTGGGAAACTCTATAAAAGGAATAATTAGTCAAGTGTAGCACACTTTAACAACCGCGCCAACCACTATAGTGGCGGGCAAGCCTCTGATCAGCCATAAAAATCTACATTTTCGCATTTGCGGTACTGATTCTATGGCAAAATTCAGGGAAATACCAAAAAACGTTCCCCGCATCCTGTTTAGCCTCTCCGAACAGTTTTTTTGAACTTCTGCCGACCGCCGGAATGCTTGAAAACAGGATTATTTCAAAAAAGTAAGATCGGGCCGTTTTGGGCGGCAGAATTAATGGAGAAAGAAGTGCAGTTAAGGAAAATTGACTTCCAGATTATGTTTTGTGGTTCAGAGAGAAAAATGCAGGGGGTATGGTACTTGGTGTGTGGCTTAAATGTTCTGGGAGCTATACTGAAACTACAGAGACCTTGATCAGCCTCCTAGCCTAAGGGGATAAGGAGTTATGACCAAAAATAGACCCAAAAAATTGCCCTGCCACCTAGAGCACATTTTGATTTTTTGCACTAATGAAATTTTCCTGTCAATATTTTGGGTGCAAATTCTGTGGGATGTTGTAAAACACGCAAATACACCCTTTCTGCAACTTTGCTGGGGCTCGTGGCTACCGACTGGCAGAAGAGTGGCTTGAACTAAAAAATACTTCGAAATCTGTGGTTATTGTCTCTTGGACCCCTCACCAGAAAAAGTTTCAATTTTTTTGATCATCAATTAGGCTAAAGTCATTAACATTTTTTATGTAGAAAGTTTTTTTCCCACGTGTTTGGTTTGAGGTCTATGTCTGCCTGAATGGAATCAACTGGTTTTCCCAACCTACGCGAAAAACGAATTGTCCCCTACAACGACGTCACAATGACGTCACATGTGGTCGCGACCTACCGCAAGAGATGTGGTTCTGTCGTACAGATCCTATGATATCTTCAGTGAGTCTCTGGCTCAATCAGTCCAGAAAGTATGGTCACTTAAATGTTTACCGGCCACTGCAGTGGCCGGCGCGGCCGTTAAGAGCCCAAATTTTGCAATAAAATTAGCAGTTTGCAGTGAAAGTAACTCCTGTTTTCTTATTGCAGTTGCAATCTTTGTGAAACATGCAACTGACCTACTGTATTTTACAACGTAATCTGAAACATAAAAAAGAATATCAGATAGTAACACGTAATAACAGTCAAACTACCATTACTGATACCAATACCACACACACCACACAATATCACACAAATGCCAAAAGCAGCAAACCCTGGTGCATATTAGGCCACGTATGTGCTTTAATGAATAAAGTGAAAAAGAATCTTGTTTTCTTTGTCTTTCGCACTTGAAAATGCAACTTCAATTCATACGACGAAAGAATATGTTTGATCTGATATACTGTCTAGTAATTAGACTTTAAGGTGATGTAGGCCTACATCGTTTGTACTAGAATGGCAAGCAATATGCGCAGCGATTTCTAAGCTAAATCTGCATATTCAACACTAGCACGTAGGCTATTACGACCCTGGTATGAAACAAACCACGCATAAATGAAAATGGAGCCGCATTGTGATGTGTTTAGCAGTTCAGAATGATCCTTCAAAATTTAAATCATTTTTATTTGCCCTTATTTCATATCATCAGTAGGCTATTTACAAAAGTTTTTTTTTATCTGTAAGTGCTTTTTGTATCCAGCCATTCAACTTGAGATCCTTTTGTCACAATAGGCGTATCGCTTTTCATACTGGACCCATTTGCCCAAGGCTTTGCAACAGGGTCGTAACAAGGGAGGGAAGTGAAGGCACAATTCCCCGGGCGCCGGGTCACTACGGGGCGCCAAATCACTGCGGTTAACGCCGAATGGCTGCGAGGGGCGACGAAAAGTCCCAGTAATGACACAAGTACTTTCTTCAATACAGTACATTTGCTTCCGAAAAGCCTCAGTTTCGAACATGGGAGCGCCAAACTTGCTTCTTGCCTCGGGCGCCATCTAACCCTGTTACGTCCCTGTTTACATCAAATCCTTCATCAAACTCCGGTTGCAAAAAATCCCAAATCCAGTCCTTGCACAACTCTGTTACACACACACGATCACGTGATCTCGAGGCGTGATCTGTTGGATCTTACAGAGAACAGAAACGAACGAAAACAACCGGCGATCACACTACTTAAAGTAAAAAAAACTCAAGACCTCAGCAAATTTGACAAAAACTATATTCTTTGATAGGAAAATGTTTCGCAAAAATACCCCAAAAAACGCATGCATTTTGATTAAACTAACCCAAAAAGCCGCAACCAGCAACAGTAAAAAATTTCCCGCAACGCAACAAAGCAACCGGCCGAATTGTGCGGGAAAACCGCTCAACTGGCAAGACGGCTGCAGCGTTAGACTAGAGGTCACCTATTGGAACGTCATAAATTGTGAAAAGATATTGTTCCCCCTTAATAGCTGCATATTGACCTGCACTTCAACGATGCGTGACTCACTAGGGCTGTGTGGCTAATAAAATGTATTTATAATTTTGTGAAATCTACGGCACGCAGAAAGTGTTCGCGGGCCGCATGCGCCCCGCGCGCCAGTGTTTGGACCACGCTGGGATAGATAGTCACAGCCGTGTCGACGATGGTGTCACTGTTGAGAGTCGCAGGATCAACTGATTGATTTTGACAGACGATTTGGTGCTACTTGCTTCTTCGGAACAAGTACTGCGAAGTACACTTTGATCAAAGTGTACTTGATCGGTTCTCAGCTGGGTGTGATCAAACAGGAACGAAAATTAGCACTCATGCTGCAGTGTAATATGCACGCCCGTAGAGGGGAACATGGGGAGCGAAGCCCACCCTGGAATGTTTTTCTCCCCCCCTGGAAAAATAAATTTGGTGGGAGTTCAAAAAATATAGTTCAAAAAATTTTGGTCTCTGTCAGAGAAATCTTCACCCTGGTTTCCCAAGCCGATTACGGGCCTGGCAATTTGTCTTTTTAGAATCCCAAGGCAGTGAATGCTGCAGATTTGAACATGATCCAGTTTCCGGATGGTGATTCAACGAATTATTGCAATTCAGAAACCGATCCGGATCGGACTGGTATTCGAAAAAAGTCTACTGGATCGGACTTGGATACCAAAATTCACGTTTATCACTGCAGCTAAATATTTAGGCTGCCAAGAGATTTTTCTTGAAACAATTTTTACTTTACAATTTATGGTTCTTCAGTCATTATGAAATGCTACGAAACACAAAAACTCACAAAATTTGCACTTGCATGCGGTGTAGTGCGGTTGTTATTGTGTATCGTAACAAAGCTGGCTGAATCTGCATGTAACGTGTTTAAATAGGGATTACTTGCTTGTTTCATCAGCGGTTTTCGGATATAAACCGGATCGGACCAAATATTGAGACAATACAACCGAATTAAGATCAGATTGGATCACGTAATAGGAATACGGGATTAGGATTTAAACAATTTTTGATTTGTCCAACACTGATATGCTGCAAGCAAGTGGCTTTACAAAGTAGCAGGTGGAAACGTCCGAGCACTACGAGATGGCTTTCACGAGTGACGAAAGGCTGAACAAGGAAGTTGATGCGCGGAACAGTAAATCAAACACAGTATCGCTCGAGCTTCATCGCCTTGTGGTAATAAAACGGGAGCTTTCAAACACTGCAAACCTTTCACTTTTTAAATCTGTGCGTTTGTCAAATCTAACTTGTGTTCATGGATCTTTTTTAAGTTCTGAAAGAATTATATTTCAAGTGCAAACGACAGGGTGGTGATTTTTGCAAAGCGTTCACAGTGCCACACCTCGCAACAACCTGTTAAATTCGTGTGAGGAGACACGTTTTGTCCGAACAAAGATCTTTCAGATGGGATTATTCAGCCGTGTGACCAGAATGCTCCAGATGACTTGACGAGGCGAGTTCCGTTGTATTCCACAACAGGAATGTTTGCCTGGGGTCGACCAAGCACGTGAAGTGAAAACATCTTCGACTTCGTTTCGCCATGGTACCAGTGACGATTTATGTCACATACAGCTTCAGTCCTTGAACAGGTCAAGCGTTTTTATTCAAACCATACGCGGAAAATGGATTGCTTGGCTTTAAACCCATCCAGCAATGTTTGGAGTTTCAGTCTGCTAAGATCGCTGTCAGGTGGTGGCCGGTTAGCTGTTTCGGTAAAGAGCTGGCCTCACAATTGTGAGGAAGGAGTTCGATCCAGCCGGTTGTTCCCTTGAGCAAAGGAACCTAGCGCTCAGCTCATGGGCCAATGCTGCCACCGCCCGCGGTGGCCCAAAAATTGCGACTGCGCATTGTGCAATTACGTGCTGTATCACGCTGTTGTATCGTGTTCGCAAGCCAGCGCCTCACTATGCCTCGTCTGCTGTGATTCATGTGTCGTGATTGTGCGTGATTGTGCGCGCCTTTCCGCAATAAACAAAGCATGCAAACTTGGAGGGAAACCTCCATACACAAGAAGAAGCTGTCAGGTAGTAAACTATAATCTGCTGATGAAGCTGTTCATGGTGGCGTTGCAGATTCACTCCTTTTCGCACAGCAATTGTTTTTTGGCAGAAAAGACACATTAGTTTGCCACGAACCTCGGCAAAACAAAATTATCTTAACCATGCAGGGTTGAAAACCGTATTTTCATCAGCTGCTTTCCTCTTAATCGTTGCCATCTTAAACAAAAGTTGCAAAATATATGCCACCTCGACAGGACAATCGTTTTGATGATGAAATAGGAATTCGAGAATTGCGCCATATTCCTGTTTAGGTCCGATCCGCGTGCACTCATTCATACCCAGGGTTGCCAGGTAGGCATAAGCAAAAAAGGCCAAATCAACCCTTAAAAAGCCAAACCGCACCGAAAAAAAAACAACTACGCGATAAATACGAAACGGCATGTTTAAAACACCCAAATGCGTTTTTGAAAGGCAATATGTGCATATTTAATACATAAAAAGAATAAAGCTCACTCCATTGATGAACTTCTCGAAACTGTTGGTTTTGCTGAAGGGTAACCCGAAACTGCAAATCCATAAGGGTGAAACAGCAAAACAAAAAATTATAAATTAAGGTGCAGAGTTTCCAAATAAAGTTCATGATTCTGTGTCCAGAAGCAGTGTCCAGAAATATGACAGTGCCCAGAAACCTGCCAAAATCATCTTTAAATATGCTAAATCGACATAAATATCTAAGTGGCCAAAAAACGCCAAAAAATCCAAATTTCATTTGGCCTTTTTTCAAGACCAAAGTGTTGATAAAAGGACAAAATTACAAATTTGGCCTCAAAAAAGCCAAACTGGCAACCTTGCTCATACCGTCCTTTGCGCCGTTTACTGTTATCAGTTACGTCACTCGCTCCTTCAATTTCTTCGTGTTGGCGATTGCGCAACAATCACGTGCACGTACAGTCTAGATCAGAGATGAGCGGATTGTCTTATATCACGATCCAGATCCAGTCCTGAATTTTTAAAGCTCAATCCAAGTCTAAACATAGACCAAAATTTTAAAAAATGTGAAGTCCAATCCCAAATGAAGTCTAAAAATTAAACAAAATGCACCTTTGTTACAGCAAAAATGCCGCAATAATTTCATCAGTCCAAATCGGGTCCTGGTCTTAAATTTTTGAATCGTTTTTGCAGTCCGAATCCAATTCAACTCCAAGCAGATTTGTTATACTGTAGTCCAGATCCAGTCCAATCAAAACATAGGCGTAGCCAGGGAAGCAAAGGGATCATGCTCCTCCAAATATCAAGCATACCTTATCTTTTTGTGCTTCGAGATGCAGTGCTCCCAACCAAATACTGGCGTACGTTTAATATAAAAATATTTGCCCCTCCCTAACGCTTGGGCTGGCTACGCTACTGCATCAAAATCTCTCGTCTGGACGTAGGGTGCCACAAAACTCGTTGCTTCGGGCCGCGTGTTGAGTTCTTCTTTTCTATAAAAATCTTTAACATTGCTTTATGGAAGATTTCATGGCAGCTCAGGTGGTTCTTTTATTGCGATTTTAGATGATTGGACATTAGAAGATTGCTTACTTTTGCTTTGGTTTTTCTATCCAAGACTGAGTTGCATGTATTTCTTTTGATGTTTCTCTATGTATTAAAGAAAGATATGTTCACACGAGAGTTCAGATAGCCTAATAATGACTATCCTTTTTAGGTAAACAGTTTCGTGACATCACGAAGGAAGTTAGACGATAAGCATCAGGAGGGTTAGAGGAAATGACATCAGTTGAAAGCGATGATGTAAAACTTTCGTGCATATATGTAGGATACAGGCAGACGCGAAGGTGTAACCCGGGATAGACCGTTTGAGGAACACCAGCAGCTAAATTTGATGGTGAAAACACGAAAACGTAGAAATTGTAAGAACAAGTTTCCGAAGATTTTTTGTAGGCGTATTTGGAAATTCTGAACAAATCCTAGAAATAAAACAAATAGTAAATTCGTTGATCACGGAAACACTTTCTTCGGTTTTAAAGATATGCATTGTTTTGAGTCTCAATGGAGGAACGCAAAATACAGAAAGTACATGCGCTGTTACTCAATGGTTGCAAAAAATATCTAGTGCTTAGAAGTTTGCAAAGTGGTGGCATATGATTGAAGCACAGCAGCAGGGTAAAATAAGTTCGCTATAAACTACTTCAACCATTCGAACAAGCGTTTGAAACTAGTTGAGTATTCTGAGAAAACTAGTTTGAAAGGCTAAATGGTACATTGGGCTGAGCACGCGCCACCAAAGCTTGGATGCTGGTTTCGATTCCTGGCGGGTAATACCAAAGAATCGAAAAACGGTAATTGAAAGTGCTTCCAAGCACAAGTAAGGAACTAAGTTTGATTTTTCGGTGTCAACTTTTTTCCTGTTGATAGCAAAAGCATTACCAGATTTTCCGTTTACTATATTAGATTTTCTGTTGACATGCATATTGTTATGTCATTTTTGTGCTGTTTGATTGTTATGTGATTTCAAGCCGTAACTTGTTATTTTTGTAAAAGCGGTAAGTGAAGTCCATCGGTATATTATCAGGGGTAACAATATTTTAAAAAGTATAAGAACCACTGCTGTTGGGCGTACGCTTTCTATTCTGGTCTTGAAATTCGTTAAGCAACAACTTCCTTAAGTACGAAGTGCTCGTTTGAAAATCTATGCTTGGTAAATATCAAAAGAAGAATTTTATAATTGCTGTATCATGGATAAAAGTTTGTCGATATTGTAGAACCATGTTTCTCAAACTGTGCGTCACGACGCACTGGTACGTCATTTTAATTTTCCAAGGGCGTCGCACAAAATTAAATTCAGTGCAGTTTTATTCACGGATTTAATAACAGAAAAATTCAGTAGATTTACATAACTTTACCGAAGAACAGTTATTGTCCAACCACGACCATGCTTACAGTAGATGGTGTATTTGTTATCTCATGATTACGTAACTATAGTTATTCTGCACTAGTTAACGCAGTGGTTCCCAAACAGGAGTGTCTGTGGGGCCGCGAACAGCAAGCTCAATAGTTTGTTAAAGTCATAAATTTTCAGAAGTGCTCGTGTCAAGATTTTGTGTTACATCAAGAAAACCGAAACAAGGACGGATTTTGTGAAGTTCACATCATCTGCATCCATGTTTCTCAAACTCTGCGTCGAGACGCCCTGGTGCGTTGATTTAACTTTTCACGGGCGTCGCACAAAAGTGAACTCAGAGCAGTTTTATTAAAAGAAATAATAAGAGGAAAATTAAATGCAGTTTTATAATTTTACCGAAGAGTATGGTTTAAATCCGGTCATGCTAACAGTAGCTTGCCTACATACAAGCTCATGACTACGTAAATGCAGTTATTGTTAAGTGAAAATGTTTACTGATAAAAGCATTCAAGTAACTTCACACCACAAGCGAAAGAAGCAAGGAATCAATCACAAATTTTTAACAGGAAATCGATTTCACGTAACACTACGCATCGTCGGTCCTATCATCTGCAAGCAATGCTAGCAGGTGTGAAACGTAGAAAGGCCAACACAAGTTCAGGAAAGTAAACAACGTCAAGACTGCAATGAAACAAATGCACAGACCCAACTGCGACAAATGAAACAAAACCAAAACGTGTTGCTAAAGTACATGGAAAGGCTGAAACCTCAAAACTTACTGCATAAATGACAAAAACTTACTACAACTCAACGCCAGCTAACGATTAACACCAAAGCAAAAGTCGCTTTCTGATAAAAAGTAACTCTTCGCAGAGCAAGGCTTCCGACGTCGGCTAGAAACAACAAGCGTTATGAATCTGTCAACGTGCATTTTGGTCGTTGTGGCAACCAAGTCTCTGCGGGCACGAAGGAAATGCTCTGACAGAGGGGAACAAAAACACCTGCACACTGGCCGCGAAAAATGAAATACAAAACGGTCTGCAGAATTGAAGTACATCATCGTTCAGCGGCAGAGAAACAAAATTATTTTCTTACGCGTTGGAGGATCGTGTTTTGAATATTCATTTGTGCGTTAAGTTTGTGATACCACTTATCTTCACAGAAATCTAACGAAAGCAAGGGCGTACGCAAGGCGGGGGATTTGGGGTTAAACCTCCCCCCGTTGAGCTTGGTATTTTACAAAATCTTTATTACCAGTTGCAAAGGAGGTTAATTGCTTTCGCATACTTTTTGCTTGTTAATTTATCGACTTAATGCAAATAACACGCAATGAATTTGCATGCAAATTTCAAGGAACATTGTAAATGGACCAAAAAGTAATAATTAGGTTTTGGTGGGAATCTGGGTGATCGTCTGCGTCCAGAAACCACCTCACCACATTTTGCAGACCTTTCGTCCACTACGCATGTAGATTGTGTTCCGCGATAGCTCGCTTTATCCAGGATTTTTTGAAAGGTGTTTTAGGGACCCCATTCGGGTCCCTAGAATCAAAGAAAATTATCATCGGACCCCTAGAATCAAAGAAAATCGGGTCCCTAGAATCAGAGAAATCGAGTCCCTACAAGTCCATACCGGGTACCTAACAGTTTCCTTAAAAAAAACTGCTTTATCCGAAACAATTGTCTTTATTTTGTCTGCTAAGGCTGATGAGCGCAAACGCTGACCGCAGTGGCTACGTACCAATTTACGTAGCATGATAGAATTGTTGTACGAGCTCAAAAACAGCAGTTGTTAACATAGAAGCAATCAGGTATTTGATAATGTCTCAGCAGGGAAAAGGGAAAACTAAATGTTTGCTGGACTTCTATACATAACAAAATTATAAAGTTTTCTTGCATACTTTATGCGCACTCTCAATTCTTGTGTAGTTAAGCAAGATTCGATCTTGCAAACCGGGGTGTGCGCCAGCCAGTCCAGCCGCAAACTTTCCATACTCGACTGCTCGTATTCGACAAGACATTAGCGCAGCCCCATTTTTCCATTGTAAATTGCTCTGACACATTGTTGAGTGTGTTTTGCTTGCCTGTTTTAACGCGCAGGCTGATATTTTTGCAGTTATGAACTGCTGTGTTTTAACTATGAGTTTATGACTTCAAACAATTTAGAATGTGAAATGGATTTTCACGACAAAATAAAAAAGTTAAGTTGCTTTCAGCGAATAAAGTTTCGGTGTAGAATTTGTAAACTACAAGGAATGGAAGATGAAGATGAGGGTTTGCCTCGGGACCTGAATTCAAATATCCACCCTTACATATTAAAAAGAACAAATTTAACACGAAGGACCGCGTTGCCCCAAAAGCGCGAGCCCCCCAATGCTTAGCTTACCCATGAGTGGAAGAAATTTGCTTTTAAACAGATGTCTCAAGCCCACAGAATAAAACAAATCATTAAAATCATAAGACATTAAAAACACAAAATACTCTTTGAATTAATTTAATTCAATTTTTTAAAACTCGTTCATTTATCAAAACTAGTTTTTACTTATTTCAAATGCCTGCATTTCTCATATGCCTCAATACTTGAATTTGGTGGGAAGCATGCAATCAAGCAGTTACCCCGGGAATCACCAGACCTGTCTGCATGCCCCTGGTTGTTACGACTACAGATCTAATATTTAGGAAATTTTTTGAGCTTTTACAGTTTGACAAATTTCATGTTGAAATGGATTGGTTGTGTTTCTGAAGGAAGTTATATAAGTTATGATGATTTTGTTTGTGGGATATTTAAATAAATGCTGAATACGTTGGCAAAATTCTAATTGCAGCTGTGTAACAACGCTGAGTATATTAGTTATTGTGTTATTAGTTATTACAACAAATTTAAGACGAAGGATCGCGGGCCCCAAAAGCGCGGGGCCCATAGCAATTGCTACATTTGCTACTATTGTTAATCCGGCACTGGCTATGTGTGCGTGACTTACTTAATGTCAATTTCCGCGATGACTAATGTAAAGATTTGGCAGTTTAATGGAGTTATGCATTCATTTGAATTCTTTGCATGGGTATTTCTCGTTCTCAGACACAAGCTAAGTGGTACAATTTTCATCCAATGTTGGTTGAATTCGCTGATCTTACAGAGGCTTGCTTTCGACGATTTAGCGCAGATTTGATCTAGTGGCATTTGACAAACAAATAAGTGATGCATTGATAATACTTAAAGTCGCATTTATTTCTTTGATACACAAAGACTGAGATTTTGAACAACTTACTGATATAATGACCAAGCAAACAAGGTGAGCAATATTTCACTAAAATTTCAGTGAACACTGAAACCATCTTCAGTGCAATTTCAGTAGATATAAAGTGCAGTGAGCTTGATGCAAGTTTTGTTTCTAGCCATTAGTGAGAATGATGAGGTGAAAATCATAGAAAATGCGAAAAAAGGTATCACTGACTATGCCTGCTCTCATATTCAATGAAACTAAGGTAAATACAATCGGCTAGATCCCGACAGAAGACCTTAATCCGGAAACAAGCAAGCAGGAGGTTGTGTTTATTGCATGTCAAAGAGAAAATATTGATTCCAAGACATCAAAAGTCATCTATTATCACAAATATTTTTATATGCAGCTGTGTAGTGGAACTTTTCCATGCTTAGTGTTCTCATTATTAACTCATCTCAAACCTGGCTGCTTTGACCACTCCAGTACGTGAAGAATCTTTGGACCAGTATTCAATAAAGTAATCCTCAAAATGATGACGTTGCAATTCTGCAATCCAACCCTTGTAATTGCTTGTAAGTCATGTACTCAAAAAAATGATTTGGAGCTTTTTTTATTTGCTCCCCTTCACGTAAGTGAAAATAATAGTAAATCATTCTCACTTTTTTTATTTTATCCTTTGTTCTAGTAGGCTGAATTGAAGTGAATCAACTTATTTGAGGCCCAATGTGTTTGAAATGTGACATGTGGATATTATATCCGAAGGGATGGTGAATTTACTTCATTGTGATAGGAAAGAGGCTTTGAAGTTATAGAAACCACTTCATCGAACGTCACAGTTTATTCATTCATGTCTTCTCAAAATTCATTCAATTTCCACTAGAGCAATAAATCCGTTTGCAACAAGGGCTGGATTAATTTTGGAAAATTATAGTTTTCAGTGAGTCTTTTTCCATTTATTTATTAAAGCACAATTAGAAATTAGGTTTTCCATTGACATCCCAGCTGAAATCAATTTTGTTGTCTTCAATAAATTAAAGTTAGTTAAAGATAAGGAGTGGTCCATAACTTCACCAACGTCCAATGACTTAACGCCTTCACTAGATTCCTACAAAGTCCTAAAACACACATGTTGGTAACGGTATTTTCGCCTGTAAACAGAAGTCAATTTTTTTCATGTTCTGCGCAGCTAATGAAAAAAAGCATTATTTTCAAAACATAGGGATTTTTATTCTTATTAACATAACGTCATCGAGAAAAAAATCCTATTAATGACAGCAGAAAAAATGTTGACTGCTAAGTGAAGTGACATGTTTTTTCTGAATTAGCTCTTCTGATTCTGACTGTTTCCCCAAGGCGAATTTCTAAATTGCCTGTCTTCTCGATCCGGATAATGAATTGTCGTTCCCAAATCATCTAACGCACGAAAGCAGCTAAGTTTATACTTTTTTAACAACAAAAAGTATTCGCTGAGCAATACATTATGGGTGAAATTGTTCATTTTGACATCTGTAATATTGTTTTCAAGTTTTATAGATGTCGCATACGTTTCATAAGCAAATGAATGTTGTCTTAGTTTGAAGGTCAGTATTCTAATTTGCAACTGCATCAAACACATTGCACCATTTGAATCATTGCATTGGGAATGCAGAATAATCACCGTAAAATTTATAGTGTATTGCATTCATGCACATTCCTCCGTGATTAGTTCAACCCGATTCATGCAAAACTTTTCCACATTCGCAAATCACTTTGAATATTCATATATTCCGCATTCATAAATGCACCAGCAAACATGACCTAGGATCGCTTCAGTTTTTGCGTTTTTATAAATCCTTTCAGTATCTCCTTAATTTATTCTTTACCTATGCTTCAAATCGTCTTTGAAAAACATTTGCGTGAATAGTGAATAGTTGTGGTAAGTTTTCCTTGAAAAGGCGACATACGTGGTAAAAACGAAATATGGGGGTAATGGACATATTCACATTTTAGGACAGTTATTGGAGAATCCTTTTAATGATGTAAATACGTCTTGCCGTACAAAGAGAGAAACTAGTTTTTATATCGGTAATTTTTCTGAAAATGACAGACTTTTGTCAATAAGAACTTCCGTGACGAAAAAACAAACAAAAATTAAGAAATGAATTCAGCTGTAAAAAAAAGTATTTAAAACATTAAGAATGAAAGTAATTTCAGAAACATGACACCTCAAAACGCCGAAAGTGTGAATTGCGATTAACCAGTAAGCGTAACTTAGCTTTGAACGTACTCCAAAGTTTTCCAAAAGGATCTGAAGTGCGATCATGTGAAAAATATACTCACTGAGCTTCAGTGATCAAGACATAATGTTTTTCAAGATCATAAAAATAGTGATAAGAAGCATGAACAAAATTTGATTTTTTCATTTGAAGCGTTGTGTCTTTATGTGACGCAATGTTTAGTGACGTTTCTTGTTACAGATCTTGCGCAGCTTGTTTTTCCTCTGCCAGCTTGTCTGGTTGAAGTAAACCCTAACGACCCATATGGAATTGTTTATTGTGACATCAGAGCAAAAACGACTGACAGAAAATGGACATTTCATCCACCTTCCAACCGCACTGACGTTGTTTTGTCTTTGAAACTCATCCGTTACGTCAATTACCAACCTTCGACCGACAAAACATTTATGCCTGACGGTAAGGACCAAAACTGGTTTGATTGAATTTAGCAAACCTTGTAGAAAGACGTATTTTTAAAACCTGACCCCACGATTTATTGATTAGGACAAAAAGTTGCTTAGGAAGAGAAATAAGTTAGATTTCAGCAACGGACATGTCAAATTGCTTATGTTCCTATGAGCGGCAATAGTGATTTTTAACGTCTTATTTTTTTGCAACAGGAAGGAGGTATGTAAAAAAAAGAAATATATGGTCAAGAGAAAAGCCTTGGTGTGGTTTATATGTGAAGAAACAAGTTGATTCAGACGTCACTTGTCGTCCAGGAACTGTTGTGGAGGGTATTTGCACAAATGAGACAAAACTCAGTCTTTCATGGCCACCAGAAGTAAACGCAACATTGAAAAATGTTTGGATGATTTTGCAATACGAATTTCTTTCTTGCTCTAATTATCAAACAACGTCATATATTCCTTCCACAGCTTCACCAGGTAACATATAAGTCAGAAAAGAATTACCATTTTAGTGATTTCGTTAGCATTTTCATCTGAATTTCTGAATTGCATCAATTTTAACATTGAAATTTTGCTTCCTATTTGCAATCAGCACAATGCTTGTTTTGCAACATTGATAGAAGATTTGCTACACGTTTATAACGATAAAATGATCAAATTTGGTTGAGTTCAAAGTTTCACTTAAAAATGTTTTATATTACCTTCAGGCATTGCTTTTAGAGCTTGTAAGTTGACTATTAATTAGTTGATTTCAAAACGTTATTGCGCTCTTCGATGACTTTCCAAATATATATTTCATCTTTCCGATTTGATTCCTTCGAAATAACACTCGAATGTATGAAATATCACCTGAATATATTTGAAGAAAACGTTTTGCACAAAAATATTTCTACTCCAATTGATCCGCTTCTTGAAATTCATTAGGATTGAAGAATTAAATTTCAAAAGAATTTGATGAGCAATTGCGACAAAAATGTATGAATCCAGCAGAAATGTTCATCACTTCACTGATTGATAATGCTGATTTTTCTAAGAAAAGTATTAAAGCAGTCCTACAGGAGAAGTGTAAATATATTTATGTTATTCTACTTGCAATGAATGTCAAACTTGAAAACATTTACGATTTCTCGAATTTCTTATTCAGTATTTGTATTTTCGAGAAATGGTTTTATCAAAATTTGTGCTCCCACCTATAATTTTTTCGAGGGCAAATGTTTCAAAATGTTTGAAAAACACAAAATTATTTTGACAAAGCAGTTGGAGAAAATGTTTCTACTGCTGCGATCGAAAAGCCCGAGCGGCAAGTGCCCAAACTTCACAATGTGGCAGCAAGCAACAATAGAGACCACACACCACGATCACTCTATGATTGCTTGTTCGCGCCATGAATATGGGTGTTATTCTTCGTGCACATCACGTTCGCCGTTCGTGGTGAATCGCACAATCAGCACCACGTTAGCCGAGTGGTTGCAACACAATTCCCTCTGGAAAAAAAACTAACACTACTGGGCCAGACATAGTTCCTATGTTGAAGTTAATTATGTAACTCTTCATATTGCCTAAATTGTTTGACAAAGAAATTGATTTGTTTTGTCAGTTTTCTACTTTATTGTTTCATTTGTATATTTGTTTTATTTTTTTAATTAATGCCTGAATGATCACATAAATTGCAACAGCACAGCTTAACTTCACCTTCGATATGTTGATGCAAAATTCGCTTCATTAATCTGTTTGTTTCTAAACCCTGGAAACGTATTAAAAATATTTG
>Ga0210059_1008058_pt1 | contig 16686 bp, 5 predicted proteins | sample Ectturendosymbi2_FD_188042 | JGI IMG/M metagenome (GOLD analysis project Ga0210059, IMG submission 188042) | Ecteinascidia turbinata endosymbiont from Florida, USA - Sample 2 (SPAdes) (version 2) | ecosystem: Host-associated > Tunicates > Ascidians > Unclassified | place: Key West, Florida...
GTTTTCCAAGACACAAACCTTCAACATAAGGACAAATCTTAGAAATAAGGACGGTACAGAAGTCCGGTCTATACAGTTTGTTTTTAACATATACTGAACATAAAAATCTCTGCCCCCCTAAAACGTGTTTTCCTCTCCTAAACCTTAAAAAAACTGGCTACCGGCCTGTAGCAGCCAGTCAAATGCGAGAACGCTTACCACGAAACTCGGTCATGATGTGGTTGTACCGCGGCGAGACCATGTTCGTCGTCATGATGCACCGGGGGACGTCTCCACTTGGATCGAAGCACTCGACCGAAGACAGCACCGTCTCGTTAAGGAGGCCGCCGGTGATGTAAACAAGACCTTTAAAAATATTTTTTATCCGATAAATTGATGGGCGTCGGAAGGATTTTTTCCTGGGGGGTCAACAATGGTGAAATGTCATTTTACCAACTCGAAACTACGAGAAAAAGATTTCATTCGCTTATGGGAAAAATACCAAATTTTAAAATCCAGGGGGGTAAGACCCTTTTGCCCCCCCCACTTCCGACGCTCATGAATAAATTGCAATCATCAGTTGGTGCTTTGCGCAACTCGAGCAAATGTGAAGCATGCTTTTTAAGGAGCGGGATAGATGTTCAATTCTGTCCTTCTGTTGGCAGGATGGCTAGTGTACTTACAGCATAACACCACAGAGAGATTTTAACGCTCAAGTCGATCACCCACGTCGTTTCTGCTGGTGTGGCTCAAAACTTGATATCGTTAGACACTGATTGGCTTCTTGCTTACAGAAGATATGCGAAAAACGTATATTGCTTTAGAAGCAGTGAGCCAAAATACATATGCTGTGACATATGAGTACACATATACGAGGTATACTGTATTCATATATCCGTTTTAATCAAACGACTGTCGAACGATGGAAAACAGTTTTTCACAGCCATGCCGGCTTACTATCATGAAATGCCAAACTAAGTCTCATGTGCCATGTTAGACGTAACAGACAGCATGGTTGTTCCCTTATTTGAGCTTTGATGAGAAGCGAATACAACCTGCCCATCTTCGCCTGCTTGCGGAGGGGGTGGAACGCATAACGAGAGTTTGCTCGGCGAGAAGCGAAAAGAAAATGTCTTCGGGATCACTTATAAAGAAAAGAGGAAGAGTTTAACGAAGAAAGGAGAAACTGTTTTACGAAAAGAGAAAGAAAAAACAGGGAATTGCTTTCGAGATGACTATAAAGTAAAGAGAAAGAGTTTAACGAAAAAAAGAGAAAGTGTTTTACCACAAGAAAAAGAAAAAAGGAAAGAGATTTCGAGCTGACTTAAACAGGAGAAAGTATTTTACGACAAAAGAAAGAAAAAGTAAAGTGCTTTCGACTTGACTCTAAAGAAAAGAGAAGGAGTTTAACGAAAAAAAAGACAAATCGTTTTGCGACAAGAGAAAGTAAAAAGAGGAAGTGCTTTCGAATCCACTTTAAAGAAAATGCTTTTCATGGAGCAGCAGCAGCTGTTCCAATAAGAAACACACGAAGGGTTGCCAGATGGTGCCAAATTTGGCAAACATTGCCAAAAATCATTGCTTTCCAAAAAAATTGCCACCTTTTCATACCAAATTTTTGCCATTTTTTGAAATACCAATTGACAGTATTGGCAGAAGAATCTATTTTGGATCATTTATTAAATTATTACCAAAAGCTTTCAATTGAAGATATAGCTCAATATTAATGGTCGCGAAACTTCTACAAGTGTCCAGATAATGTGCATGCACACGATTATTGCTTGAAGGTATGCTGTTAGCATTGCAGCGTTACATTTCAATATAAGACGATCTTAACTACGTATTTATTTGAAAACTGACTTGCTGCCCCCATTATAAAAGGACAGGGTGCATTGTCCTCGTCTATTCCACGCTCTCCAGCGTCCCTGGGCCCGCGGGCCACATGCGACCCCTCGGATTTTTTTTGTGGCCTACGAGAGCTTTCCCGATTGCAGATAATTTTGCAAAAGCATGCTTTTTAGACAATTAATTGTCGTTTCAGAATTTTTTCCAAACTGCAACGAAATAAAATAGATCAGACTTTTGCGGCCCGCGGCAAATTTATGTTAATCAATTTGGCACTTCAAGCTTTCCGAGTAGTACAGGCCTGATTTAAAGCAATGTTTCTGTAAGTAGGCCTGATCATGAAACTGAAATATTACATCAAGTTTCTAACTACGAACCAAAGGAATCAATTTGTGTTAACAGTGGGGTTTATTATTGTCTGTACGTTGTATGCGATTGCGTTGTCTGGGTCGTGGATTATGGTGAATGGATTCCCATTTAAAAAACAAATCCTTTTTTTAACTGTCAAACTTTAAAAACTGAAACGTATGAATAAAATATGAATTGAAAAAAATCAATATCGAAAAATCAATATTGCCAAAAACATTGCCATTTCGAAAAAATGTTTGCCAAAAATTTGCCATGAATTGGCCAAACACTTGCCAAAATTTTTGTTTGCATGCGGAAAGAACAGAGGAATAGTGATGATGTTTCAGCCGCATGGAATGGCTTTGTCATTTGGTTTGTTTGAAATTGTGGTTTAATTCTTGAGGTTGATTGCACGCTTAAATTGCAGAAGGGGATCAGATGTAGTGTAAAGCATCTGGCAACCCTGAATACACGAACTAAACCTGAAATAGAAGTTATTCGTTGCTACTGCAATGAAATGCTGACAATTTTATTGATGTCTTTTTCGAGTAACTTCCCGGTTGACTTGAGTTACATTGACTTCATTGCAATTTTGGTGCCTTCTCCGCACGCATCTTCAAGTTCGCGCATTGGTTCAAAAGCGCTCGTGTGCAGAAGGGTTATCGGAAGGTTATACGTCATTAAGACTTAGCATACATAGGAGTCGAATTTGCCAGAAAAAGCATTACATCTACATCGCTAGTTGTAGTTTGATGAATAGGAGGCGGAATCACGCTTCTTGTCCGAACACAACGGTTTATTCTGTTTATGCGTAATAATGTTTATTGTCTATGCACAAAACACACTGTTTGAAAACAGAGCCAACGGAACCTGAAGCAACATGTTCCGGACATAACGACTCCAACAAACCTTCGTGATAAAAAGCTTTGGCGCCATAACGATGATGAATGGTCGAACCGACTTCTTTCCACGATTCATAAGGACGTCTGAGTTGGAGACAGAGGATCGACTTGCTTTTTGCGCGGCCGCCGATCACGAAGAGCTTTTTCCGGCAGGAAGCGACACCAGCACCCGAGCAATCGTGCGGCAGTTCCTAATGATAAATAAAATGGACGCTGTCGTGCAACTTCAGAGACTGGTCAAGACCAGTCGGCCTGCGCCAGAGCTCTGCTGCTGCAGCTTTCCTTACGCTATTCTTTCCGAAGTCTGGCGATTGTTTGGAATGTTGCAGCTCCATTCAAACGCCTTGAGACTGGGCCAAGTTGCAAACAGCTGGATTTGTGTCAAGATAATGCAATTTTGCTACAAATTTCTCGCTTCTGCAGTTGTAGCTCAAGACCTGAAATCCTTAGACACTGATTAGACTGTAGCCATAAGTAAGATTTAAACAGTTATTTTCGTTGCGAAACACAGAAGGCATGCTACGTTTAGCTCGGAAAGGTGCTTAGCCTAACAGAAAACAGAGAACCAATTTAAATGGCAAGCCTGTTGCGAGCGTAAAAGTTAAGATCACGCACTTTTAGTATCGATTACCAGGAAACAACGAAGTTGCATTACGCTGAGACCGCCATGTTGCTTTCAGCTGGCGAGGAAAGCGAACTTATGATAATTCACGCGTTGTATTTCACTCACAGGAAACTCTGACACTTCCAAAGTCCGCGGGTTGAGTGAGTTTATGCATCTTCCGAAAATGAAGACGAAATGTTGCGATTCTGCACAACGTACAAACACCCAACTAACGCCTGCACTTGCAGTAGTGTGGTTTGTCACGTGGTCACTTCCCTTCCGTGGCAACGATCAGTGAGTGACATCAACTGAGAAGCCAACCAGTGGCAAGCGGAGACACCGACTGACATCTAGGCCGCGACAATTATCGTACGCAAAACGATACTAAAACAATACGGATGAAAATAAGAGATTAAACTCCATCCCAAAACCCCGTCTCGCCGAGCCTGAAAACAAACCCGATAATTGTGAGGTAGGTGTTCGTCATCCCAAAATAGATTATCTTTTGCCAGTCAGGTAATCAAGGTGGCTACGCAATTTTGAATATAAATTTCCCAACTTTTTCAAGACCTTTTCCAGACATTCTACTGACTTTTCTAGACCTACAATTTCCGTATCACCTACCCAGGTCGAATACAGGGACTATAATATTTAATACAACATAAGTAAAATTATATCAATCTTGAATAAATTATTTTGAAAAGGTGTGTCAAAAGGTCAAGTCAGGAAAATTATTTTCCCTTCTCCATACTAACATGCCAAAATATTTTTTTCCAGACTGAAAAATAAAAATTTTTTTTCTATACTTTTTCATACTTTTCAAGACTGCGTAAGAACCCTGGGTAATGTACAAAACAGATTTTAACGAAAAAATGCTACATTTTTCAGACGGCAGACATGACGCGCTTTCGCCACATTCTGGATAATGTGAATTAGTTACTCCTTATGCAAATGATTCAAAAGCAAGCAGTCGATTAATGAAACAAAGCGTTGATATAATGCATTTTTTATTCATTAAGCCGACTTTTTTCATTAAGTAATGGAAAAAACGTTTTCCCTGCAATGTTACCGCACAACAAGTTACCACATGCCAGGCATAGAGGTTCAGCTTTAAGTGATACTGCGCAACGCTATACCGCTCGAACTAAAATCTGAATGAAAAATTCTAAAACCATGGAAAAGTAACTAAAAACCAAGAAGCACAGAGTACGTATGGCAAACCTAACTTTGGATATAAAGATATACATCTTTTTTACATTTTGACCTTAAAATTTCATGTCGCTGTTAAATAGGGTAGATGATTATAAGGATGCCGATTTTGAACATTTGACCTAAGGCAAGCTCGCGCGATGGAAACGCTGGAAACACTGCTCGTTTCTGCGTCGAGGTAGTGACTACGGTTCCGCCTGGCATGACGCGGCTCGGACAAAACGCTGAGTTTATCAGTCAGACGGCAGCGACCTCGTAGCCTAACAGATACGTTTAAGGGCTCGTATGCCAATGCTTTTCGGTTCGGCTCTCAGCTTTACGACTTTCGTTTTGGTAGTTGTTGTTGCACAAGTATCCACACTTCTCTTCATATTTTTCGCTTTGCTTTTGGGCTTGAGGTTTAGCGGTTAGGTTTAAAACCTGAGGTTTATAGCGGAATCAGTCGAGTACACCAGAAACTTCCCTCCGACCCTACTTTGTCGCAGAAGCGAGCAGTGTTTCAAGCGTTTTCATCGCGCGAGGTTACCTTAGGCCACATGCGCAAAATCGGCATCCTTTTCATCATCTACCGTTAAACACTGACCAGGTGTTGCACCTTATCTTTGCAGCTAGAAATAGCGCTCGAAGCAAAGATTACATATAGCTCGAAAGTAAGTCTGGTTCTATAAAAACACTACCTTTTCCCAAAAAGCTATCATCTAACATCTTTATTTCAGGTCAAAGCCAAATCATAATAGATGCCGTTCGCCCAGAAACGTGTAGCAAATGACGACGTCAGTGCCAGAGAACAGATTTTATCGAACACAAGAAAGCTTTGAGCTGGCACTTCTGGGCTGACATTACTGGTTCGTCGTTTTAGGAATAGGTCAAGAACCATATAGCCTATCAACCAGAAATTGGGAAATGAAAAAGCGAATATATGTGCAAATCATTATCTTTTGTGAACTTCGACAGCTTAAATCATTTAACAGCATACTATTCATTAACAACGATATTATTTACTGTATAATTACCGTCAAGTTTGGCCCTGGAAGCAGACGGTAGTTTCAGTCTTTGGAACAGCTCGGTTATGAGGTAATCTTTGCAGCCTTCCACGTTCCTTACCAGTGGCTGTAACAAATCGGTCAGGCAACATAAGGTCAAAAAATTCGGTCAGGTAACTTAAGGTCAACAATCAAAACAGTTCATACTGAAGGTGAAAGCATTTCCGCAGATTAACAGAAAATGGAACTGATTTTGCTGGCATTTTCACGAAATATTTTCGATTAAACTCATGTTCGCAATTTCTGCTTTCTAGCACCCCAAGCAGCAACAACACTTACTTCCTTGAAAACAACTTCCTTCAAAAAACTCGTGGGGAGGAGATGAAGCTTGACGCACTTTAGCAATTTCACGAATTCTTTTTGTCGTTCGAGCAAGCAGTGATTAGTCCAGCGTACGATGTTTTTGTAAATCAGTTCTTCGCGATCACCCTGGCACTTTAAAAATTCCAAAAATTTACTTTTACAAATTTCTTTAATTTCACGGATCCTACAATGGAAGCGAGAATTTTAATTCCCCAAAATAAAGGACAAGTAAATACTGCATATATGAATTATCCCCATATGAACTCAAATCAAACAACTAGTCTCGAGCACTGCCACAATGAACCTGACTTTGATTGACTACAGAGTCATCTGAAACAATGGTAGTGTCAAGGTGATCACATGGACGGTTCGACGTAAGGTTAAAGCAATAACAGAAATGAAACGTCTTCTACAAAGTAGCAACGAAGTTGCTTACGCATTTATTGCTTAAAACAGTGGTTCTGAGCTCTTTTTGGCCCATGGATCATCTTTTCAAAAAAATATCCGATAGACTGCTTTGCTATGCTGACCCCTCATGAACAACTAGTCGAAACTGTATGGCACATAGGTCAGCGAACGTTTCATAAAGGATCTTTGATTATCGCTGTGGACCACCCGCTGATTCACCAGGATCACGTTGAGAATCACTGACTGAAACCAACATTCGGAATGCCACGTTTGATGGCGCCCGGGGCAAGAAGCAAATCTGGCGCCCCCATGTTCGAACCTAAGGTCTTTCGGAAGCAACTGTACTGTATTGAGGAAAGTACATGTGACATTGTTGGGACTTTTCCGGGCCCGGGGAATTGCCCCCCCTTGCCCATCCTCGTTACGGCCCTGCATGTGTCCCCCAGCAACGGTCGTGTTTATGACTAATAGCATGCTGCTGTGGTGGGCATTAGACAGTGCACCGTTACCACTGGTAATCAAGCCGAAAGTAGCAAAGGAAGCTCCGCAATGGAGCGGCGAGGGCAAATGCAAATTACGTCAATTAAAGCGAACTGACAAGCGAAATTAACTTAAATGCAATTACTTCGCGCTTGTTGAATGACACCTTCGGTCGAAGAATAGCTAGCTTGGAGAAAACTGTTAAGATGAACTGATTAATTATTTATCTCGCTTTCGGTAACCACAATCACAGACGCGTTCTTAAGGTAACGTCTGAGCGCATGGTCAAGTATCCGCTTCATGACGCATACACGTAAAAAGCAGACTTCACAATAAAGCAACCCATACATCCGCCCAGAGCTCTCCAAAAGCCCGCGTTTATAATTAATAGAACTTACTCATTATACTTCGTTATGCATGCACTTTAATTGCAATGCACACTATTCTTTATGAATTAGAAATGTAATGTACAAATATTTTCAACTACCACGTCACAGTTGTATAATAATTTATCAAACACAATATATAATGCGCATGGGTGACTGATGAAAACAGAAGCATATAGCCGCCCAATATATTGATAAACAGGAACGAGTGTGATGGATGACATTCACAATTTTTGCCTTGCTGCAGAGCAGCTTTCAGTGTCCTTTACGGTTATGAATCTGCATGGACTTTGAAGTGGTGGTATTTCCAGGCAAATTTAAGTGCGAACACTTCGAAAAAATTTTCCCGGGTTTGCGTGAGATTTTTGGCCTCCGTAGGATTACCAGCCTCTCATCTGTTGTCGTTTGTTTCAATGTGGTACAATTAATTTTATTTTGATAAAATAACAAGTTATCTAGACTGTGTCAAAATCTTTCCTGAAGCAAACTGCAAGCTTTTGTCAAAATGCAGATTACCCGCAAGCAACTAACCAAAACTTTCCGAAAAAGAAGAATCTTTCGAGAAGTGAACAACGCTACGTTAGCAGAACTGCCATCAGGGGCGCAGCCAGGAATTTAGTTCGGGAGGGGCCAGTCACTGACGTCGCCGCATTTCAAACTTTAACTATCATGGACTAAGATCATTTTGATGTCACCGGTCAATTTCTTGTCTATTACAACAGGATATGACGTCAAATATCTTCTACCAGTCAGCATCGATAATATTTAACAAAGACAAGAAAACGTTTGCTTTTGCAGTGATCATCATCAAGCAGTTGTTAACCAAACAGTTTTCAATGAACATTAAGAGTATAGCGGAAAGCGAAGCGCCGTGTAATGTTGTCCTCGAGAATATCACTGATTTTGAGCTATTGAATAAGTCAAAATTATCTAAAAGTATGTAAGTGGATTCATAGGAACAAATCAGAGGATGCCAATAGCCAAATTTTGACTTTACGAAATACCTGCGAGCACAATTAAAAGATGAAATTCAGTCTGCGTTTCTTTTTGAACAACTCGTCGATAACTATCTCAGGATCAATGTCACATCACGATTATTCGTCAAAAAAGCCAATCCATCAGACGGTTTTTCCCAGGCCCGCATCCAGCTTGGGACACCAGGTGGGGCGAAGAGTTTTCTGAGAGGGGCCCAAATTTTCAAGCTTTGTCCAATCAGGCCCGTAACCGGCTTGGGACACCGAGGGTGGCAAAGAGTTTTCTGAGAGGGGCCTAAATTTTTCAAACTATGCCCAACAGATTTTTCCAGGGGGGGAGAAAAGGTTTGCAGGGGAGGCTTTGCTCCCTTCCCACCTGGTTCCGGGCATGTGTCCAATAGTTTTAAAGTATTTCCAACACATTTTTACATGGGGACAAAAAATTTTCTAGCTAGTTACGGGCCTGTTTTTGCCCCATAGTGCTGCGTAGATAAGCTAGCAACCATTGAAGGTTTGAAATTGAACGTTCATTTGTTGCTGTTGTGACTGGCAACGTTGCAAATAAGTGCAACAGCGTGTGAATGTTTGAGAAAAAGACACAATTGGAGTGTCTCTATGAGGTTTAACTCACAGCTCAGAGTTTGGGCTACTGGCTCAGGGGCTATGAGAGGGGGGTCCAACAGGTACATTGTTCCGGAACCTGACAGTTACGGAGGGGCCTGAGACAGAAGGACAGGCCTGTAACCTGCTTGAGACAACAAGTGGGCGAAGAGTTTTCTGAGAGGGGCACAATTTTAAGTATTTCCAATAGTTTGTAACTTTGTCCAGCACATTTTTCCAGGAGGACAAAAATTTTTCTAGGGGAGCCTTCACCCCCTGTTGCTCCCTATTTACGGGCCTGCTGAAGGAACAATTGAGTATTTGTTACTAACACACTCGGAATAATGTGGCGACATTAATCCCGCCCGGTGATAAACTGGTTTTGCTTAAAGGATTTGGTAAGAAGTGTGATGTATTTTAATGTGAATTGCTGGCAGTGCATTTTCCTGATACGATGTATTGATAATTATTAGCAGTAATTATTGTTGAACTTTAACGGTTTGCCTACTTTGTCGAATTTAAGGCATTCGCAATTACTGTCCCTGATACAAGCTGATACAAGGTCGCATCGAATGTGAGTTTAGGATTAGTGGACAGTAATTTACATTCAGTTCTGACAACTTGCAATAACAAATGGCTGTTTAAAAATTTAGTGTACTTTTTTGAGGAGCACAGAAATTGCATAATCCGCAAACAAAAAGACATTTCATTTAACAAAAAAAGAAGACGTTCTCAGAACAAATTCCAGAGTTAATATTCACATTCAAAACACTTCCCATGGTAAGACGTTCTGCGGCCCAGATCTGGGTTCATAACTCACTTAAGTTAAGTTGCTTATGATGAAGAAAACTTAGCAGATATTTCTCAGATTTTGAATTGTTGTAGTGCAACTAATACAAAAGTAATAGGCTTCCAAACCTCATAGCCCTATATACAGACCTCTTTTTAGCCTACACGACCAGCAAGTCAAAATTTGCCGCTTCAGATAGCGTAACGCAGATGTCGAAAAATGTAGCCTACAGTCGATTTTTTATAACACATGAATAACACAAACAACCCTACATGCTTGGCTTATAGTTTATAATCGTTCTGTCATGTAATAATCATTATTTATTAAGGCAGTGTGAACTGCACGTACTGGTATGGCTGGCAGGCGACGCCATTTGTGTTGTAAAATTTGCTAGTCATGCTTTTACGGCATTTCTGCTACAAACAGAGTCAGATTGACATTAGTGGAACGCAATCTATGCAGCTTGCAGTTTTTGTCTTTCCAAACGTTTTGGGGAACCAAATGAGTAAGAAAAGTCGTATTCAAGATGTGGGCCGGACATATAAGACATATGAACTAAGAGTTCTGTTGTGTTGATAAACCAAAGATTTTTTGTGATTGTTTGTCCTACAATGCACAATCTTAAAGCTAAAGCCGAAACTTACAAACAAAATTTACTATATACTGTGGCCTGCCAAGACTTACAAATAGCGAAATGCGGCAACTGCCTAGAAAACTTTGGGCACCCCTGCACAAAACAAACACCAAAAGTTCATATATAGCATCACAACCATTTCATGAACTGGTATGACCAGTAAACTTTACAATGACAATGAACTGCTTGAAAGGTTCTGTGGGAGTGAAAATCCACCAATAAAATGCACACAAGACATTGCAATCACAACCACTTGCTAATGAGCTGAAACTCAATTTGACATTGCCTTTACTGACCCTTTCATCACTACAGCTAAGTTGCCATGTATCAACAGTCTTTTAAAAGCAGACAATATACCTTGGAATGTCGTGAAGTCAACACATGAAGGAGGAGGTCTTTACTGAAGCATTCCAATGGTTGCTGCTCTGTAATACTTTCCAAACTGGATGAATAAAAAGCCTCTGCTTCTTTTGAGATATCCCTATCACTAGATGTTGATGACACTTGATGGACACGAAGAATGTTCTCATAGCTAGCTGCGTCTTGTGAAAAAAACTGAAGGCAGTGCTGTGTCAATCCTGCACAGTGACATAACAGGTCATAAAAAACATTAGTTGGCTGTGGTTTTTTTTGTTAAACTTCATTTTAATGCACATTATAGAGCTTCCAGAATAATCAGCAAACTTAAACAGAAATTTGCTAGGTAAAATCAGTTTCTAAATTGATTTTGAACGAAGTTCACCAATCATGCAGCAAAAAAATCATTTGGTTAAAAAGTTGAAGTGATAAGAAATCAATGACAAATCATTGGTGATCCATCAATGCCCTAATATTTCAAGCAAAAGTCAATTACTCGTTACTGTGTGAATTACTTCCTTTTCAAAATGAATCGATGAAACACACTACAATGAAAATTTATGAGGCTATATCAAACACACAAAATTATGCAAAACAATTGATCACGCAAAAAAGATGAAAAAACTTTCCTAGAAAAATAACCATAACAATACAAAACAAATTATCTTTTCTGTAACAGTTTCCTTGGCATCTAAATTGGTTTATACACACACAGACTTGATCTAAGAAGACTACCACACTACTTTTGACAGTGGCTACAACTAACCGTGCTTTAAGACTTTTTCTGATAAAAATGTAAAAGCGATTCACTTACGCTTAGCAAATAGAAAAATCAAACCTTTAACTTGAAGTTGACGGGAAGCGGTCAAAATTTTCATAGCATTCTCTTGATTTATTTCAATTCTTGCAGTATAAATGTATTCCATCACTATGGACAGTACATCAGCACTGATTTCACTCAGTGTAATTTTTGATTGATGCTTTGTGGACTGTGTAATTAAATAAAAAGTAAAATTGCAGTTTTTTTAAGATTTTCTTTGAAATATATCATTTCATTAATGGTGATTCAAGGCTTCAATGCCATTGCCACAGAATACCACTTGATATTAACACTTTGACGTCCGGGTTAATTCAAGCGGTTCACAAAAAAACAGCTGGATCGCATGTGGCTTTGCGCGGGAATATCTCCGCTCCTGCACGGGTTACGGACCTGGTCGAAGTGTCAAAAGACGCGGCAAGTCATCTAGTTTGCACTCGAAAAAAATTTTTGGTTGGGGGTGTGGGTTTTTTGGGAGTGACACCATAAGTGGAGGACTTTTTGGCCACCTTGGCCAACTTCACCTGGCCCTGGGCACCAATTGTCAGATGGTAGTAGTTTGCTGAAGTTTTTATTGGATTCTAGGCTACAATCCGAGTCTTTTGATACTTTGGATGACCTTCTAGGGTTTCGGGTTCAACAGTTATGATCTAAGTTAGTAAAAATTTTTGACTAATTACTTAATTAGATAATTAATTAATTTGTTTATTTAAGATCATAACTTTTGAACCAGAAACGCTAGAAAGTCGATCAAAGGCTCAAAAGACTCGGACTCGAGCCTAGTTTCCAATGAAAACTTTAGCGAAATACTTTGGCCTAGCGGTTGGGCCCTAGGCCAGGCAACATGAGCCAAAATGGCCCAAAAGCTACTTCACTTATGACGTCAGTCACAAAAAATCCACAACCCCCAACCAAAAAAATTTTTTCGAGTGCAATCTAGAAGACTGTCCATTCCGTTTGAGCCCTTGAACAGCTCTCTAGCGCAATCGGCAGAGGAGCTAGGGCATTGGTAAGGCAACTGACAACTGCTAGTTTTAGGCCGAAATCGAAGTACGAATATATCGTACCCCGGCTCTCAACGTGTTAACACTCATTTTGATTACAGAAGTGCGCATAAACTAGTGTAATCCGATACCAAATTTTTATAACTCTATTTTTTGGAATTACTATACCTTATTTTTAAATATTGTATGAAATTTTGCAGAACACTTGGCAAGAACACATCGATGGCCAAGAAACTGTACATTGTCTGCAACCAGGGTAACATCACAGTATGAATCAACATCAGATCTGTCTCTGCAAAAGCAAATTAACATTGAGAGTATTTTTGTTGTTTGGTAAAGTCACAAAACAGAGTCAACAAACATTTTTGAAATTAAAAATACAATTTCAAGTAATCTTTGCAATTTTCCAAGTTTTTCTTACATACCACAACTACAACATCAAAAGAAATAGATAAACACACTTTTATAACGTTAACAGAAAAATTGTATTCCTTTATGAAAATGTCAAAATTAAGAATTTTGATAAAACAAAATTAATGTAAAGGTGTAAAGAACTAAATTTAAACATAAAATAGATGTTTTTGGAAAAGTAGCATCAGTGTCTTGATTGATTTTTTGAGCTACCAGCAAGTGCAACCTACTCTACAGCAATTGAGCATTTCTGCATGTGCAAGATTTTTTAAAACGTTTCTTTGCACGTGGTGATTTTGCCAAGACATATCTTGTCTCTCACACAGAACTTGGAAAGTCACACATAGAAATGGATGGATACAATATTTGATGTCACATAACCAATATTTGCCTTGTCACACCTGAGTACGTGTTGAAAGACCATTTTAATTCCAATAGGGCCTTCAACATTATTATTTACTTATTAGGATACAAAATTGCTTTCAATAAACTTCATGAAGACTTGGCACAAGGTTTTAATTTAAGATTCCTGAAGAATTTGGTTGATGCTTGCAAATTCAACAGTATTAGAGAACTGTCATGATTGGATGTTTAAACATCAATTACAAGCCATATTTTTCTTGGCATACCTACCAGTTACTATATCCCACAGCAACACAGATATGTAATAATAGTGCAAATCTATTGTATTTGAAGCCATGACACTACAGTACAACTGTAACATTGCTAAGTAACAAAAATAAAGAAACAAACACACAAGAAGTTCATACTTACTTATTCAAATCTTCCAAAATCGAAGAATAGTGAGAACCAAAGAATGTAATACACTGGGTTGTCATTTTTAATTCAAAAGATATCTTTTAACCAAAAGTGAAACAGGCAATAATTTTCATGATTTACAGACTGTGCTGAAGGTTACAAAAGGTGCACAAAATTACATGAACATGATGCATTGACCATAGGCAACACTTATGTGTTGTTGTACACAATGTCACTGTCATCACTGTAATGGGGGATACAAGCTCATGTGCCCCTAGCCACTAAAGCAACTTTCAAGATTTTTGAATATGGCCGCTGAAGACTGAAAGCAGGCAGATTCCTCAGAAGCTTGCCGCAAGGCTAAAGTTTGTTTACTGGCCTGAACCAATGATAAAATCAATACTAATGTACAAAATATTCATTAGTAAACATATCAAAAAAAATGTGCATACAGGGTACATATGTCATTATGTTTATATAATATAAGCCTACACATTACTTAATTATAGCTTTCATTGTTTTGTTAGTAGCAAGCTCATCAATCACAGAACTGTTAAGCCAATATCATGTAGCAACTTTTTTCAATCCACAGAAGTGCCAGGACATCAAGGCGGTGCTGACTCATTGTGGATTGCTTCACATCCAGGGTTCCCACAAATGTTGACTAGAAATTCCCTGTAGTTGATCTGAAAATTGATATTCCCAAAATTTCACAAAAGTTCCCTAGATTTTACACAAAGCAGGAGGTTCATTTAACTTTCATCACTTCAATATATAGACTAAGCCCCTGTTTATTGCATATTCGCACTTTGGTGTCACATAAACTAATGTGCTTTAAGAGCATTTTTGGAATGATTCTAAATGTGCTCTTGATTGAGCAAGGGACAACAATGGCTTAACATCTTAGCCAGAGTGAAAGGCAGCTGACAAGTTCTGCTATAAAACTAACCAACTGCAGTTTTATACTTTCCTTGTTATTGTAGCAGCACTTAAGAGTCTCCTGTTGAAAAAAGCTTTTTTTCTGTAACTTTTTCTTTGCTTTTCATAAAACTAACGTGAGATTGGCTGTTTCTATGCTTTATTAGCGCTGACCTATGACAAGGGACAGTTATGTCAACATACTGAACAACTTGGATCTCTGTGAACTAGCTTGATAAAGGGCCAAATAACCAGTCTTTTATTATGACTGATACAATCATTCACTGCAAAAGTTAGCTTAAACTGTTTGTTTTTTTGTTGTTGAAGGTTTAGCTTATTAGCTGATGATGTCTCATCGGCAGCAGCCCTTACATGAGCATATGCATAATAATGATTACAGCACACATCATGATCAGTAGGCCTACACTATAAAATCAAATGGAACCAGTGGAAGAACTGTCACCAGAAAATCTTCAATAGGGAAACTTTACGTTTGTGCAGAGGGGCTTGATATTCTAAAATTTGGCAAGAACTCTACTGATTTATAGTGTTTCATATTTCAATTTGGGAGAGCTTTGAGCTTTGTTTGGGGGACTAAGCTGACCCCCATGTTGACGAGACTGACCAGTAGAGTAGCATAATTAAATTTAGAGAGGCAAAAATTTAGCTAATAAGAGTCCCACTAGCCGACACTTAGAAAAATGAGAGAAATCATGGTGAATCCAAACGTGGATGGCTATAGTATACCAAAGGCAGTGGCTATAGATACGCTTGTGGATCTTGAAATTTGAAAATTTATTCATACGCCACCTGTGATGTAACAGTAACGCATGACAAGAGTGTAGTAGGCTTGGTAGAAACAAACTAAACCTAAAAGATAAATCCTAAACCTAACCTTAACCATAGCCCTAACCCTAGAGTAATCCTAACCCCAACCTAACACTAATCCAACCCTAATGCTAAACTAACCCTAACCTAACACTAACCCCTAAACGTAACATCTAAGCCTGAAAAAAACTAAAGAAAAAAAAGAAAGTCAGCAAGGTGAGAGTCGAACCGAAAACCATTGGCATAGCAACCGTAACACATAATAAACCCCTAGGCTACAAGCCAGGCGTATGCGTAGTCACTTCACCAAAACCTTAAGCCACCAGAAAATTACTCCGAAAAATGCAAAAAACAACCCAAACGCATACTAAAACTAAAAAATATAACCTAAATGGAGGTCTGGTTTTTACATTTAGCTCACCAGGGGGCGATTCACCCCTTTGCCCTCCATCAGTTATGCCACTGAATGAAATGAATGAATGGAACTAGTCAACTTTTCACGATCAAGATATGTTCTGCTGGTTCTTCCGTTGGGGATCTTAAGAAAAATATCTTTTAGTTTCACTATAACTATGCATTAAGTCTTTCCATCAACTCTAACATAGACAGAGATCACAATAGTAGCTATTATTTTCTCATGTTTACAATCCTTTCAATTTACTATCCAGTTTCCACCATCGCCGTCCATTTTAGAATTGACCAAGCGACAGGTTGAGGTTCCCTGATAAAGTAACCCTAATGATTATGGTTAGTATCCTTGCAAGTCCTACCACAAACATAAATCCCACTTTAAAACCATTCCCAACTGAATTCATCAATTTTAGCAGCAATTAGCTACATGCCTCATCTCTGTACATGCCTCATCTCTTCACCCATTGCTTGCCCACCATCATCTCAGATGACATCTGTGTGTGTTGTGTTGATGTCTATTGCGTTTTTTTTAATTTTTATTTTTGCTATGTGTGCTACATTTCTTTGTGACTCCATTTTGGCTTGTTTGTGTACATATTTTCTCTTTCGTTTACCTTGTGTTGTAGTTTTATGTGCTTTGATTTCTTTTTAATTTTATATGATTTGGTATGGTCCA
>Ga0210059_1008059_pt1 | contig 16682 bp, 19 predicted proteins | sample Ectturendosymbi2_FD_188042 | JGI IMG/M metagenome (GOLD analysis project Ga0210059, IMG submission 188042) | Ecteinascidia turbinata endosymbiont from Florida, USA - Sample 2 (SPAdes) (version 2) | ecosystem: Host-associated > Tunicates > Ascidians > Unclassified | place: Key West, Florida...
ATAGAGTCCTGTCAAAATTTCCTAGATTTTTGTACTTTAACAAATTTATGTCATTTTTTAAACTCAAAAAGGAAACAGAGTTCTGCCCAAATTTTTCATGATTTTGTACTTAGGAAAATCCTGGCATGTGGGGGGTCATATTGTTATGTCATGTGTTTGTGTAATGTTCATTCATAAGTGTCGTTTGTTCGATGTCATGAGTGTAATAAACTTGTATCCCCGCTTAAATGGGTACAACGGTCCTGTCACCAGCAGCTAGGGTTGGTGATATTGGCTGTTTACTTTCTTGTAGGTAGTCTCTAGGGGACCAGCCTCGAGGACCCTGTTTAAGAATAAAAGCATAAGATAAACGTTAACTTAACTAAAGCGTTTAGCACAACTTGTTTTACACCGAGTTTCTCGTGGATGAATAATACTGAGCTAGGACTTTAGATCCAGCGGGATCCTTCGGCCGTAAAATTGGCGCCCAACATGGGGCCCGAGGCGTCAAAAGGGCCCATGGGGGGGCACAAAGGACAAGAATCGAACCTACGACCAAATAACCAGGGAAGTTCTGGACTTAGAAAATTTTTAACTAAATATCGGGGTTAGGGCCCTTAAGGCCCTGGTCCCACATGAATCACTGGCCTTAGGCCACAGTAAATGGTATCACAAGTTGGCCAAGGACTTTAACTTTGTTTCTGGCCAAGAAAAATTTTTTCGTATTTAAAATGCATGGGCCCGCTCAGGGGGAGCAGAGCTAAAAATGCATGTAAAAGATAGGGAACTCAACACGTTTTTTGACCACTAGGAGCCCGGCTCATTTCTAGGGGGAAATTAAATCTAACAATTTTATTGGCTACAGGGGCTCAGACCATTAATATAGGAAGGGCCCACCAGGAAAGGGCGGTTCATTAGGCCCATAAGGGCCAAAAGGGGGCCATAGAAGTTAGGGGGACAAAAACCTTAGTTTCAGGCAATTTTCAAAGTTAAACTTAACAAAGGGATTAATTGGCCTAACGGGACCTCATTAAGACAAGTTTGGTGATTTATGGACCAGCAGTTAGGGCCTCAGGGGGGTTAAAAGCTTGATGACATCACAAAACAGGAGTCAAAATGGATATAGTTATAAAAATTAAAGTACTTTTAATTTTTCGAAAACTCTTGTTGAACCTAGTATAGTAATACATGAACTCTTTACTTTTGCAAAAAATTTGGCGAATTTTGAAAATAAAATTTTTAGTGGGACTTAGAAAATTTTCGAGACAAGCTAGCGACATTATGACGTACATCAAGGTCAGCGACAAAATTCTGCGGGGTTTGAGATACGCAAATGGCCGCTGAATGATCAAAAAATCCCAGTGTTAACTGTTGTTCATTGTAACGTTTTCTAGAGGTAACATAGCACCTTGGACTTAGGTTTTCTGGCCTTAGGGCATCACAAGTATTCAAAGAACTGCATGCCATGCTTTAAAGAGGTATAATATGTAGTGTATAGTGAATAGTTTATAGTGTATAGTGTATGGGGCTGTATGACCAAGACCTGCTTTGAGAGGGTAAAAGACTTGCAAAAAGAGGTGGAGACCTCTGAAAGACAGGGCAGACAGTCTGCCGGAAGAAAGTGAGGTGATGACTAGTCAATCTACAGTAAGTTAGTTAGTACAGGCGACGTTTGACTACACTGGTTGAACTTCAATAGAAGGAAACAAGTCTGGTGATGCTGGGCCAAAGCTAAGTAAACTGTATGTAGTTGATAGTGTGTAGTAATTAAATGGAATGCTTAGGCAATCTAACTAGGGTGTAAATAAGAATCGTTTGAAGTGTGTAGTGTTCACAAAAGAGTAGTTAATGGCTTTGATGCATTCGGGAAACACCTCTGGTCAACAATGAGGCGATTGACTGTTGACTTGGCGCAGCTAAAGATAATGTAAGTAAGCGTGGTGATGTCTACCACTGACAAGGGAGAGCCTTGTTTTGCCTTTGTGCAAATCAATGGAACCTGCGTTACGTAGTCAAGCCAAGTTGAAGTGACAGTAGGCCGTCATGGAAAAATATTATAACAAGTCTGTCCAGTAAACAAGACAGCATAATTATCGAAGTAAATAGAATAACTGAAAGGGGTGTTTCTCGAACTGCTGTGGTGTCCTTTGAAGGACGGTGCTTAGGGGTGCAGGGATGCAGGACATTGTAAGAGCAGGGCGCACAATAGGTGCAACTAAACAAGTTACAATAGGGCTGATCATAGTACAGCTGTTCACATCATATGGCTTGGGAGGTCCTACCCGACAATGCCTAAGGGAAAACGAGCAACACAAAAGAAGGTCATCCTACCCTGTCCCTTTGTGGAAGATCAGGAGTGACTTTACAGAGATTATGAGATAGTTTTCTATGTTTAACTGGTGGAGCTCCTAAAGCGGAAAGTATTCTGCAGGGGATAGCCTACCAGAGTCTGACTCCATGATCAGCCACTTATGATTGATCAGCGTTAAAGTTGACAATCTAGCATGCGCGTTGCTCGAGCATACACACAAACATGGCACCCATTTCAAGCAGCCGCCAGCAATGACGGTTGTTTGACATTAAACGGAGAGGTTATAAATTCTAAAGCATACCTTTAAGGTGTGTGAGCTAGCAAGCTAGAAAGACTTCTTGATGAGAAGCAGAGAAATAGAGGTATGACGATAGGAGACTAACGGCTCTGTGAACCCAAAAGATGAGAGTGGCAGTGGTCAAAGCGCAATCACGTTAAGCCAAGGGAGAGCCGGTGTTTAAATAGGGAATGGTTAAACGAAAAGGTGAATAAATTAAGGATAAGCAAAGGATTAAGTAAAAAAGTGAAAAGATATCAACACTATTTATATGATACACACAGCACTTAGGAATAATAAGTGAATCTAAAAGAAACTGGTGAATCATGGCAGAATATGGGTTACCTGAGTTGCCTGAAGAATTGATTGAAGAAGTATGTGGAAGACAAGATCAAGAAATGAAGGGTCAAGATAAGGCAATCGTGGTGAATGATGTCGCACCACAAGGTTCGAAGACAACACAGACTTCGAACCACGTGTCTCTAGATGACATGGCAGCAAGGTATAATCCAATGATGGAATCCCAATTATCAGGCAGAGCACTTTGGGGTTCAGCATTGCTGCAGAATTATATACATAATTATTTAAAGAAGAATCGTGTCATTGAACAAGAAGTGGGCCGTTTGGCTGCCTATATAGGCGTAAATTATGATCATCTATTAACGTATTTAAATGCTATGTATCCTCTCAGAGGGCGTATGCTCTTGAATGAGGAAAACTGATGCTAATAAGTAACTGAGTTGGTAATATATTTGCAGGAATAGAGTATGAATGTAGTAACTTTAGAAGACCTGAAATTGGCAATAAAGAAGAACGAAGACTTATCAGATAAATTGGCAAGAGCACAAATACCTGAAGAATTAATTGACTTTGACACCCTGACTGTGGAAGAGTTTTTTCCCTAGGACTAGCTCTTTACTGGAAGGCACAAACCAAAGGGATATACGAACAAGGGTATTTTTGGAAGACCGATAATAACGGGCTCAAGGCAATAGTAGGATTTGCGCAAAACCCAGATGGCCTCTTTATTACAGCCCTTGGGGGAACTGAAGGGCTTATGTAAATTCATGAGTAAGCGATGGTTAGAAAACTTTGACTTAACACAACTCGAGGGAAGGAAAGAAACATTTCAAAACAAACCAGAATGGGAGCCAGCATGGGTTGCCGCAGAAGGGTGGTATTACACTGGATATAAAAATTATGTTCAGTGCGTCGCTTGTGGAGGACAATTGAGTATGCCCCTTACTGAGATAGAGTTACGAAATTATCATTGTGCCTTCTTTCCATGGTGTGAAATATTAAATGATAGGCTGGTTTTACAAGATGAATTGGAGAACGTAAGAATCACGGATACATTGTGGAATAGTGCTGGACATGTAATTGAATATCCACTGGCCGACCCAAAAAAAACACATATGAAGAATGAAGTTTGTCGATACTGTACGCTTACCGAGCCAGATGTAAAAAACAAAGCAAGGGTCTTTGCCAAGGCGGGATTTTACGCAAAAGTTAACAAGGGATTGTTACAATGTTACTATTGCGGAGTAAAAGTGTCAAAATCTGAACTAAACGAAAACGTCATATTGGCTCATGTGCGACGTTCGCCGGAATGTGAACATATCAAAAGGCTTTTGGGATATGTGTTGGTAAACGAAATTAGACAGTACTACGGCATAAACGAGGATGAAAGAGTTGATGTAACTGATCAAGTTCCGAATCAAGCTTTGGCACGGAACAACAATGTACTATTATAAGAGGTACTAATGAGTGATCTTGTTACAGAAAAAATTTGAAATGAGGGATAATCAAAGATATAAGGCTGAGAGGTTAATATACCGCCATGTATTATTAGAAGCCCATAAGGCTGGAATTATTACATTTGCCATACGGAAAATAGATCCTAGGGCTTTGTTATTACCGGGACGAGAAAACACGTGGTGGCGATATATCGTTGCAAAAAGCCGGGTGTATAAGGCAAAAAAGAAATTACCAAATATAGAAGAATCAACTCGGTTGCACCCACCAATTAATGCCATCGTCAAGGAATTACTTCGTGGAAAAAAGGTGAAATGCGTTAAACCACAAGAACACAAGGAATGGGTACAGAAAACTCTAAAGGCATGGAAAGAGCGAGACTGCCCGTCGGCAGGCCCTCAATTAGTGAATAACACTCTATTGTTAATAGAGGGCAAAAAGGGGCAACTTTTTCTCCACCGTAATGAACCACAGGAGAAAATACGTTTTGTAGTAGGGGCGGACCTTTTAAAGGCAAAAGAGGAAAAGAAACAAGAAAATCAGACGAGCAGGTATAAAAGTAAGAAATGAAATATCATGTTTTCCTAAAATTAACAGATTAGGGAAATATGTTAATAAAAAATTGGTCATGGTCAATAATGTACCTTTCTTTAACTTCTGTGTTAATCTGGAGTTATCCGTGTCTTCACGAAGGATCAGATAATCTGTGCGTATGTACACGCCATGCTGTAAACGGAGATGCCATAGATGAATGTGTAGAATGGGCCGAAGGACCGTACTTTGAATTGGCAAATGACAACCCTGTCGGGTTAAACATGATGCAAATAAAAACAATCAACCGAAGCACTCAACAACCTAACTTTGCCAAACAAGGATATTGCAGATTGAAAGAACCAGGACAAATACATAGTGTTCCATTAGGAATGATTGCAGGCCGCAACATCTCAGATACCATAGAAAATATTTATTCTCATCCTCATTATGGTTTGGTTGGGGTAAATACGACTAACCATGCGAAGGCTCGATTTGGGGATGAAGGAAGTTATCAAGACAATTACAAACAATATGTACCAGAATGCCATTGTTTTGTAAAAATAAAAGAAGCAGCATCTCATGGTTGGACACGTGTGTTAGACGACTGGACATTGTGGATGGGAATAACTCATCGTGGACTCTTCAGCGTCCCACCTAAATATTTTTGGCAGTACAACATGCCTAATGAAAGGGACGTCTACGGATGGCCGATACTTAAGCTAAAGACGCCGCGACCGCCTGAAAAGTTATTATTTCAAAGGCATTTGGATTACCGGGTTGTAACGTTGGTGAACTTAACAAAAAATTATCCCAAAGGTTTTAAAGATTTCTTTTGGGAGGATTATAATTATTTACATAAATTAAGTTCAAAAAGGGCTACCGATCCCAATATTAATCCGCAGGCTAAATGGTTGAAAACCGGACTATTACATGGGAAAGGCACGGCACCTCCTGATTATGTAAATTATATATTAGAAGCAGTGATGTTCTATTTGGCGGATCATGCCTCAGTCTCGGTAACTTGTTCCATGGAAATACTAGGAAAACAGGTTAATCTAGGTTTTGGTCAGCGAACGGGAGAACAAAACATCTTATCTATCCCTTATTCGTTGTCGGGATATGCACAATCGTGGAGAGCTCTAGGTCCAGTCTTAATGAATAAACCAAAAAATGGGGGACGTTTTGCGTGTACATTCATTTCAGGTGTCCTAAGACCCAGTTCAGTGGGGCCGGCGTTTATATGGATACATAGTATGAAAACTCTAAAGCTAAGTTGGGACCCGCCCAGTCACCTAAAAACAACTGAGCGAGGTTTGGTAGTGTTGCATTCTAAGTCTCAAAGTCAATGCAGGGCTACCAAAACATCAAAAATGATCCATAACGTTCAATTTCATCCGTAAGAAGATTATCCTGCTATGTGGGGTGATAAATGTCAGGAAAAACGACGCGATGCCAAGTGCCATAAACGTATGGTGGATATAGAAACGAAAATAAGATACGAAGACTCTTTTTACGATCCTTACAACAACCAATCGGTGCTACGTGATCATACGCAGTCAGTAGTATTTTTTCCACCGAGCCAAAATAGTATAAGAGACAAACGCCAGTTGTTTGCTGCGTTGGCTATAGTAACCGCGTTTGCTGTCCAGGGGGTAGTGGACTATGCCGGTTATGAAGGGATACAAGGAGTGGAGCAGGAATTAAATGACCAAATGAATACTAGGGCAGTTGCCAATAATGTACGCTTTAGACAAGCTAATAATGCCATTGGAAATTTAAGTAGGCAAATTCAGGACCTAAATTCTAGAGTTGAAGAGTTATCCGAATCAGAAGTAGCTACTATAAGATTGTTGCTACAAACCGTTAAAACACAAGCTCTTGAAGATAAAGTTTTACAACAGCAAATATCATCAAACCAGCGTACTCTGGTGACGCTGGCTAAAGCCCATTTAAAAGAAGCTACTTTAAATCGTGTGCAAAGCGATGCGCAGACATTTTTATTGAAAACCGTAACAAATGCTTTAAGCAATACCAGTAGGGAGTTTCTTAAGTCAGGAATAGCATATTCGTGGCAGTTGCAACAAGGGATGTTAAGATTACAGGCATTAGAACGCCAATTAAAGCCTATCTATCAAACTGATTACCGTATGATAAAACAAAAATTAAATAATCTAACTTGTGAAGGGATCTTGGGAAGAAGTCTTCCGTTTACAAAAAAACTAGACGCATTAACCATTAAAATACAAGACCATTTAGACAAAGCTACCAATTTGTCCATAGAGATAAACCAAACTAGGCCAGAGCCTATTAAAATAGATTACGTCCCAGAACTCAGCAATTTATCATTACACAACAGTGGAAAAATGATGAAACAAGCTTTTGACAAAGTAATAACCCAACCAGTAAATGCCATAGAAAAAGTAGGACAGGATGCAATAGGTTTTGCAGAAAAAGTATTAGGCAATCCATTTAGGATCATAATTGGGGTAGTAGTCATAATCATTGTAATAATGATCTTAACCACAGGCTTCAAATGTCTGAGAGAGGTAAAAAAGAAGCAAAAAGAGCATCACGAATTAAAAGCAGTTCAACAAATAAAGCAGCTAAATAGATAGCCAGTCTTATAGCCTAAAAATAAAAGGGGGAAGAAGAGCACGTAATAAATACGAGCTCAGTAAAAAGAAGTGTAAGGGAAATCAAATTTTTTCGCCTTTCTATATAAAATCCGGGAGACAAACCTAGACTTTTAACGATACCTTATTATGTTTATAGAAGTTAAAACTAGAAAATAGCATGTCCATTGAAGGTGATGGTTATATCTGCCCATCGCGAGATCCACCGGGACAACAATGTGTTTATATCATACCTGGTGATCCACGCCGCGAAGTGTATAGACTGTACACATTTCTGAAATACCCCATAGCTGCAAAAGTGTGTCCATGGGAACTGGCCAATGCAGGATTTTATTATACGGGATATAAGGACAGAGTAAAGAGTAGTCGGTGTGCGCAACAAATAGCAGATTGGCAAGCTGATGAAAATCCGAAGGATGCAAAATGGCATAAGGTGTGGTGTCAATTTGATAGCAATAATAGAGAACATAATATACCAGTCAATGAAGTACGACATATGAGACAATGGGAAACGGACATAGCTAGAGAGCTGAGAGCTGTTGAAGACACGATCCCAAATCCAGTTGAATTACCAGTACCGACAATAATGCAGATGGAGACAAATAACACTAACATGAGTCCAGCAATAACAGTCCGATCAGGGGCGGCCGTCGCATCAGTTGCTGCATCAAATCACGAGTTACAAGAACAGAGTTTGAGAGATCTATTCCTGTGTGAAAATCCAGCAAATCCACATATGGCTTCAAGGGAACGACGACTTTCGACTTTTAACGATCATGTGACATCTTGGGAGCGTAATAATATCAGAGCAACCATGTATGATATGGTAGAAGCTGGACTATATTATCTTGGAGAGAGGGATAAAGTAAAATGCTGGTACTGCAACGGAGGTTTACAAAATTGGGCTTTAAACGACAATCCATGGTTTGAACATGCCAAATGGTTTCCAACCTGTGAGTTTTTACTGAGAAATAAAGGACCTGAGAATGTTAGTGAAGTCACTCGCCGTTTCCCAAATATAGGAAGAGGAAATGAGCTCATCCGATCGCGAAGACCACGAGAAACTTTTTCAATATCAAAACCCACTATAATTGAACCACGAAAAGCAAGGGATGAATTACGACAACGAGCACATATAGAAGTAGAATCTTCAGCGGTGGCCCGGGAAGCTTTAAAAATGGGGTTTGACAAGGAACAAGTTACCAGAGTGGTTGCAGTTCGTTTAAGGGACTACGACCGAGGTTTTGGGAAAGTTGAAACGTTGGTAAATGCGTTACTAGAAGAGCCGGTGGAGCATTCTGAAATGTTAAGCAGTGATGAAGAAAATGAAACACTTAAGAAGGATGATCCACATCGGGAGTTAAAAAAACTTAAAGTAGCCATGCACTGTCGAAAATGCCAAGTAGAGAGAGCTGTAATGTTGCTGTTGCCATGTGGGCATATAAGCGTTTGTGAGAATTGTGCGGAACATGTTGTCCGTTGTCCAACCTGCGGAGAAGCTATACATGAAAAAGTTCGAACATTTCGAGTATAAAATCAAGGTAATTGAAGAAAAGATATTTTTTTGAAGTAATAAAATGGAGGTAAAAGTAAAGTTAACGAACGCTTGGGCAAAAATGCCTACGCGCGCTACTGCAGGAGCTGCAGGTTGGGATGTATATGCAATAGAAGAAAAATGGATACCGGCAGGATTATGGATTAAAATTAACTTGGGATTTGCCATGGAGATCCCTGAAGGGTGGTGTGCGCTGCTAATGGGACGATCTGGGCTGTTACGAGATAAGGGTATAGCGGGACAGCCTGGCCTCATAGACCATGATTATCGAGGAGAAGTAGGAATAATCTTGGCGAATTTAAGTAATACGCGGTATTATGTCAGGAAAGGACAGCGTATTGGACAACTACTATTTGTGTCCAATCTGCAAGTGGTGTTAAAATCCGAAAAGGAATTGTCTGTCACGAGCCGCGGGAGTAATGGGTTTGGCTCTACGGGTCAGTAAGTGTCGGAAAAATGGTTCGCATAACTGCAAATCTCGTAGCGGAAGACGGTGAAGCCGCAGTCAACTGCGGAGAGCCCTTAAGGCTTTCCAAGATCGTTGCTGGTAGCCATAAGGCACCACGAGATTTTAGGAACCCCGTATATGCGGTCATGAGAATCATTAAATCCGAAACTCAACGCCCGTATTTTAATGCGCAGATCATAGTAAAATATTCCTTTATAAATAAACATGTGTTGCACGATGTCTGCACCATCTAACTGGGAGGAAAGAAGGTATAAGCGACAAAGGTTCGCAGAAGAAGTGGTAATACCCATGGATGTATTACCTGATCCAGAAGGACTAGCCTTCTGGTCCTACTGGCAGCATGAATGCGCAGCATTTGGTCTAAATTTACGCCTTCTAGCTTCCAGACCAGAGGGAAAGGTTGCAACCCATGAAAAGTCGTGTAGACCTTGCCAGATACTTTGAAGATGATGATGAGCGCGCTCAGCGTTGGCGACATACACGAGAAAAAATGCGCTATATTATACGACAGAACTGCAGTAAACATTTTCATTATGGGCATTGTTATTGCCCCCGTTGTTTTGGGATGTATTATGTAAAAGGGAGTCCTACCATGATTATAATCCAGATAAAAACAATTATCTATGAATTGAGGCAGTTTGACGAGGTTGCACACGCCTGCTTGTTAGAAATGTTAAAGAATGAGGATATTAAAATGCTAAGTCTTCATAAACATGATGAAGGGGGATTACACCCTAACCTCGAAGTCTTAGAACTATCGGGGCCTAGGGCAGTATATTTGTACCATAAGTACAATTATTCACAAGATGTAGTGACCTCAATGGAACTGGCTCTATGCGACTGAAAGCAAGAAGAAGATAAAACGCTAGAATTCAAACAAAAGGTGTGTTGGTATTACAGGTAATGAATAAAAATAAGAAATGGCAATAACATCTTTTTATGCACATAAGTGGATGGAGAGAATGTCCACCCCTTTAGTAATTCAATCAGTAATAGATTGGTTGAAAGACAATTTCCTGGTGGCCAACAGTGGGTTCATAGAGGTGGAATACTTAATACAATGGCAAACCCCAGAAATCTTATTGTTATACGCCATAATTCTAGAGGTGCTGCCCGTGACCCAATCTGAAGCCTTAAAAGAAAACATATTGATAGGACATTTAAAGCAATCCTATTTTTCGGCAATTGTGGCTATTCAGGCTATCTACACTAAACAGCGTTGTCCGTATAAAATAGGGACCGTACAAAAAAAGACTTATGTTAGTTCACCTCTGGTGCAATTAATGAGGAACTATGCAGTAAAAGAAATAGGACTAAGAACCTGGAGAGTGTACCCCATGTCTTTTGCTGCACAAATGATAATGGCTATAAGACCCAGTAATATAGACATGATAAGGGCTAACGAGTATGGGGGAATAAACCTGGAGATGACACAAAACTTGGGGTCAATAGATTGGTTGATAAAAGTGGTGGAACAAAAATACGAAGCATTATTTTCTCCGGCCATGAAAGGAGTATGGGTTGAAGCTGCAAACGAAGTAAAGAAAGATGCTCTCACCATAGGACTAAAAATAAACAATCCGAATCTATGGGTGACTGCTGTGTGGTATATGGAGAACAGCCAAAGATTCCATAAGTTAATGGCCCAATTAGCACCGGGGAATGATACAAAAGTAAAACTAAAAGCACCTAAGGGAAGCTTACCCATGTTCGCAACGAGACCAGCATTAACGGAAAGACAAATGTCTCTATTTATTGATGAATTCAAGCATTCATTATTTGCAGCACACGCCACGTATCAGAGAGGGTCTATTTTAGCAGAATCTTTCTACGATAAAGTACGCACAATGATGCATGCGTCCTTGCAAATACCACCACGGAGCATAACCGACGTAGCCAAAGGTGTAGAAATATATGCTTACGTATTATGGACAATGCCTGATGAAGTAGGATATGTAAAAGATAAGGCCGCACCACAATATCTGAAAGAACAACAAGCCACAGGGGAAGAAAATATGGTAACAGAACAAAGGGCTAGACAACTACTGCATGTAACTCTAATAATGATTAACCTTGTTTAAAGGAATTGTTAAGAAAACAAGACAAAAATAATCATGTCTAAAAGTGAAAAAGTTTGGGATAGCAATGATTTACGAGAAAAGGCATTAGACACACAACGAAGTGTGGGGGTCGTAACTGAACTTGTGGACGCGGTGCATCGACATACATTAGCGGCCAAAACCAGTCAGGTGGCACTCACCACTGAAGTAAATGAGTTCAAAAACAAACATAAAAAATTTACTAAATGTGCTAAGGCATTGGTAAAGAACCAAAAGAAAGGGAAAACGGGAACTTTAGGAGAAATCGCTAAAAAAATAACTGGTAATCTGTTTCATAAAGATGGTCAGGAACAAAAAGGTAAGGAAGGGGAATTGAGAAAGCAACCTAGTGCACCGGTAGCTGATGAAAATAACGAAGCGCCACCCTCATATGACCAGAGAGTGGAAGCAAACGTGACAGATGCCGAATTAACGAAAGGAAAAGAAGAATGGGCAGTAAGGGTGGTGCAGGAAAGAAATGAAGCCAAAAGGCTGAGAGATCTACAAACATCACTGTACAGCCAGAGAAGGACCCAGTGTAATTGGAATGAGAATGATAGACGAAAGGGAAAAAATTCTTACTAATCTCCAAAATGATGCTATAGCCGCTAAGGAAAACTATGATAGATTGAAGAAAGCCTATGAGCGAGAAAGAGAAGCGGAAAAAAGCGGGTTTAGTGGTTTTAGTATAACCACAACCCCTGGTGGACATTACTCGTCAAGACATGAATCAGAGGATGAACAGAGTGAGGAAGGAGTTCCACAAGGAGTAAACATGGTGGACGCACAAATGATGGCGGGATCACCACTAGGAAAAAAACAGAGTCATGAAGTGACAGAAACACCAAAGAGGGTAACGATGGGGGAAGCGTCCATAATAACTGACTTACCAGGGTCGCCCGAGCGCAGTCGCATGTCAGTTGATACATCAAGACCAATATATTCCCAGACAGCTCAGACTAGTCTGCCAAAGAGAATTTATCCAAACCTCCCGGAAAGCGATGAAGAGGGAGAACCAGAAAGGCAAGAAGAAACAAGGCGTTCACAAAATTCAGAAAGGCAGGAAGAAATGAATCGTTCACCCGAATCAATAGAGAAAAGGTTGAGAATACAAGATATGAAAAGAGTAATGATCCCATTGGTACCCGGTCAAGAAATACCATGGGCTACCTTAATGGAACAAGTGGTGAATCGAGGCATTCCTGGAGAAGAAGCATTAGCATTACAAGCACTAATACCACAGTTGGCGGGACACAATGAGGTGGTAGCACAAGCTACCAGTATACTAGTACAGGCTGCTGGGAAACCCTACCATGACAGACAAGTACTGAATACATTTTTCGAATGGATGCGAAGTAAATACCAACTGAGTCCAAGGCAGAAGCGAGCAATATTCGCACGGAAATTAAGAGAAATGAAGTGGAATTGGCGGACTAACCCAGCCGATAAAATATCCAGCATAATATCAGAAGTACAATTAACGTGGGATGATGTGGCTAGGCAGCCGGCACTCCGCGAAGAATTAGAAGCCGCTCTGGCGTCAAAAGTAGACATTTCACTCCAGCTAAAAATAACCCAACAACCGCCGCAGGAGTGGAAACGAGTGATAACTGACATATGGGAAAGTGTAAAGGATAGTGCAGGGGCAACTGAGACGGCTGAGATCTATCAGTATGAAGGAGACACCGACAGTGACAGTGAAAGCGAGGAAGAAATGCCTTTAGCAGCAGTAGCACAAGTAGAAGTTCCAAAGACAAAGAAGGCTAAAATTAACATGAAAGCCTTTGACAAAAAGTTGAACAAGGTAATATCGGCGCTGCAAGCACAAGAACTAGAACAGAATGAACCAAACCAAGAGAAACCACCACTGAAGTGTTTTTACTGTCATGAGGAAGGGTACTTCAAGAGAGATTGCCCCAAGAGACCTCCACCACAAGGAAACCGAGGTCAAGGAGGTTGGAACCGGGGAAGAGGAAACTGGAATCAAAATCAAAACGGCTGGCGACAAAATCGTAATGGCTGGAACAGAAATCAATATAACGGCAACTCAAGGGGAGGCTATGGAAACTGGAACAATGATCGTGGTCGCGGTGGTTATCGCGGAGGCCAGTATGGCGGACAAAATTACGGATCAGCACCACCAGGCGCTAGAGAAGAGGCAGAAAGAATGAGACAGCAGATAAGAGATGAAGGCAGACCACAAGCTGCATGGGCAAATCCACCACCACCACCAGCTGAAGATGAACAACCGGCACTGCCGGCTGAACATGCAGAAGCTAATTTCGTGAGGGGATTAGGACCTAATGAAAGATGGAAGAGTGAAACGACTAGGGCACCCATGATATATGACAAGGCAATGGCATTCATGGCCCAGTCAGCACCTGTGATGACTGAAATGGATCTTCCAAGAGTAGATTTTTTAGGACCAAATTAGAGGACTTGAACGCTGAGGCAAATTTTCTTCAAACCTCTAAAAAACCAAAAGTTAAATCAAGCTATGTATTCATAGATGACAAAAGGCATGACAGAACATTTCTATTAGATACAGGTGCCAATCGAAATATGATTGATGCCTCGGTCCTGAGTAAGAAGGAACTCACCGAAGTGGATCGGTCCGTAAGCGTGTCAGTGGCAAATATTCAGCAAGGCAGTAGTGGTCTTAAATCTTTAGGTGAAATAAACCTCCCAATACCACATAAAGAAAAGCATGTAATACTGAAATTTATTGTCATGCCACCGCATACTTTAAATTATAATCTTATTGGAGTAAGTGCCATAATAAAAAACTTCTTGCCATTATTACAAGAGTTAAGCCAGAACCAAGAAGTAAATGACAAAATTAATCAGTTCCAAATTGAGTTGAATCAGATCCAAACTGAAAAAGCAGAAAAGGAGGAGTCTATAGAAACATTAACAGATGAAGAAGCTAAAGAATATCTAGAAATCCTACCAACACCACTATGTCCGCCACCGCCACAGCAAAAAGATGTAATTGATCAGGAATGGTTTGCTAAATTATAGGCCCTATTTCCACGCTTGCAAATGGAAAAGCAAAATTTAAAGGAAGATTCAAGATTGCCATATAAATGTAAGGTCGACTTAGTAGAAGGAGCAACTATGTTTTTTGCGCCACAATATCAATTATCAGAAAAGTCAGCAGCAGAACAGGCCAGATTTCTCAAAGATGCAGAAGACAAAGGGATCATAGAAAAGGGAGAAACCGTATGTCAAAGTTCGTCTTTCATGGTAGCAAGAGCTGATCCAAATGCACCCCAGAGAATGGTGGTGGACTTTCGGACATTAAATAAGAAAACAATTCCTAAAGACGCGAATCTTCCACGAACAGATTAGCTGCCCAACCATGCTAGTAGAGGTGGAATCATGTCTAAGTTAGATTTGACCAAAGGTTTTTACCACGTAGATGTAGATGAAGAATCTAGACCTTTGTTGGGAATAGCCACTGACCCAGGGGGGTACAGATTCAGAAAGCTCCCCATGGGTTGGATAAATTCACGGGGGGTGTTTTCCATGTCCAGTAGCTTCGTTGTGGGGTTAGCAAACTATTGGTACAATAAAGACAGAGAAGCTAGAGGACTACCTGAGGTGACACAAAACTTTTTGGTCTATATAGACGACATTTTGTTAGTAAATGATGATGAAGAGGAACACAAGAGAGCCTTGTATTACCTAGCCTATTACATGGCCCGATTTCACCTGACCACGAATCTAAAGAAGTGTGAATTAGGAAAAGACAGCATGAAATTCTTAGGAAAATGGATAAGCAAGCAAGAGGTGCATTGTGCGCATAAGCACATAGAAGCCCTACAAAAAATGCCTTTACCAATGACCATTCGAGAAATGCGAAAGTTTTTAGGAATCGTAAATTTCACAAGACCTTTCCTGACAGGAATTGCAGAATATCAAAGAAGACATAATCAGATAGGAGCAGGGGTACCACGAAGATTAAGTAATAAAACAAAAGTAAAATGGACCAAAGCTTTAATACAAGACTTTGTCAAGGTGCGTGACATGGTAATGAAGGCAGTAGCTGAAAGCACCTATGATGGGAAAAAACCTCTGTATTTAGCCACCGATGGCTCTGACTTTGCCATAGGGGGGATACTTTACCAACTGACTGACAAAAAGGAAGTAAAACCTTTAGGATTCTTTAGTAAGTCCCTAAATGATGCACAACAATCTTATGGAGCAATACATAAAGAGTTGCTGGCCTTGGAGGGATGTGTGAAACATTTCCATTATCTGCTGGAAGGAAATCATTGCACAGTCTATGTCGACCACAAACCATTGGTCAACATCATTAACTCGAAAAACTGCAAGTTGCGATTCCGAAAACTAAGGCTACTATATTTGTCGGAGTTCGATTTAGACATACAACATGTAGATGGGATTGAGAACAAGATTGCAGACTATTTAAGCAGGATAAAACTTCGACAACTTGAAAAGATAGAAGCCAATTAACTAGAAGAGACTAATGCTGAAGAAGAGAATGAAAAAAAAAAAAAATAGTATATGGGTAATGAACACAAATCCCAAACAGCGAGCACTCATTTGGATACCTGATGAAAATATCTTGGAAACCCTAATCAAAATGGACCATGATTGGGGACATTTCAGTTGGAAACAAACCTATCAGCGGTTATGCAGATTGGTATATTGGCCCAAACTAAGAAAGAAGACGAAATTGATGCTAGATAATTGTGATGCGTGCCAAAGAGTAAAGGCTTTTAAAAGAACTAAACTAGCTCCGGCGGAATTCCAGGCACCTAACGAGCCTTTTGCTGTGGTTCATGTGGATCATCTACACATCGGAAGTAACGATATAATACCCAACGTTACTGAACTATTGACGATCATAGACAGATTTACAGGACTCTTGATAGCAGTGCCAGTGACTTATGCTAACTCACAACAGTCAGTGTTAGGCTTCTTTAACACTTTCACGTCCGGCCGAAAAAAAGCTGCCATCGGTTGAGAGCCGGTGTACGATATATTCGTACTTCACTTTTCCAAAGCCAACCGTTGAGAGCCGGGCCCTATGCTTTCCTCTGC
>Ga0210059_1008061_pt1 | contig 16681 bp, 8 predicted proteins | sample Ectturendosymbi2_FD_188042 | JGI IMG/M metagenome (GOLD analysis project Ga0210059, IMG submission 188042) | Ecteinascidia turbinata endosymbiont from Florida, USA - Sample 2 (SPAdes) (version 2) | ecosystem: Host-associated > Tunicates > Ascidians > Unclassified | place: Key West, Florida...
AAAAATAGTTGTTGTGTTCAAGCAGCCCTCTTTTCATTAAGGCACGTTTCGAAAAGGGCGTTTCTGCAGATCGCCTTCCTACGAATCTCCGTACTGTCATTCTGGTATCAATTTAATTTTTAACTGTAAAGTAATCAAAGCAGGAAGTTCTGACCGTTGGTAATATTTGGCAAGGCCGCCGGGCCTTGCGCTACTGATTGACAATACAACACAATGCAAGTAATATTCCTTATTCGTCAAGATGATAGAAAGTCTCTTAGAATGAAGTCAACAGCAAAGCAGGAAAACAAATTTAACTTTAAAAGGAACATTTACATCCCCAAAATGTGTGTGGATCCTTGCCCCGTGGGATCTACAACATCTGCATCTTGATTAAAGCTGAAAAGTTCTCATTTTCTGAAATGTTGCAAACAGAACTTATCTGTGACCGTTTGCGTAAAATTTGTACCACGGTTGAATAAGCACGATGACATCATCGAATAAAATTTCATTAAAATTGCCCTCCCCCGAAATGAGGAGCTCGTTGCGCCCCTGGTCGCCGTTATGCAGGAACGTTGAATAATTATGGAAAAATTAATCTTTGTGAAAAGCATCAGACATTTGGAACGACCGGATAAAAAAGTTAGATGAAGATGCACATCGTTGAACGAAACCATACAGATAATTTCTAAACAATTAACAAGGCATCGATCAAAGTCCTGACGTAATGGTAAACGTGGTGTGGGCGAGAACACTTACATTTCTGAGTCCGTAGTGCATAATTCGGTAAGCATTGTTACAGGCGACTCGTAACCATTTCAAACTAGTCTGTGTGTATTTGCTCCACAATTGAATTGGCAAGCATATATTGGCGTAGAATAGGCACGGAATGGAGTGTTTTTTACTGTAGCCAGGGGAGCACTGAACGAAGGTGCATCTGAGCTAATTTCCTGCACAGTACAGTGATTTCACTTGTACTGTGTCTAATCTGGATATCATCATCCTTCAATGAGGCATTTGGCAATACACCAACCAAGATATGTGAATTGGCCAGAAAATTGTAAACGCACACAATTCAGAAAAACATTCGATGGAGCAAGTTATTAAAGCCTTTTGGGACAAAGAGTACACCAATTGTTGTGTTGCAATCAAAGACGATTTTGTGTTCAGCAGCACAATCACCACAAATATTCAAAAGACACTGGAGTCCACAAATGCTAGGTTATATGCTGCATAGAGGCACAAAATTTCACAGCAAAAAATGCAGCCATGACATTTTGTAGTATTATATAGTATCTGTACCCTAGTAGGCCAAGCATTTGTGGACTCCAGTGAACTGTTTCTTCAACATTTGCTTTTGTACATACCAACAATGAAATTTTCCAGCTTTTTTCATCACTTCCAAGTCTTTGCAATAGCAAAGATTTGTTTCACTATTAAGTTGTGTCTAACTAGCAAAATGGCATTTAGCATTGAAAGTTTAACTTGTTTCTAAGTTTTGTGTTGACACATGCACTGCAGCACCAGCACATCCTCGGAAACACAATTTTTTTATGAAAATAGCGCACAGAGGAGTTTCATGAATGTTTCCATGCACAAAAGTGTTGGAAATTTCAGAAATAATTTGGTTCAACATTTTGAATATGTCAAAAATAATCGGTTGCTCGAAAATATGCCAACTTTGACAAATATGCCAAACCAAAAATATTTATACCAACCACCTCCAAAAAATGAAATATGAAAATATGGCAGTTGGTAACACTGCGTACAAAAAGTTGCTTTCTAAATCAACCCTGCGCTGGAGGTACAAACAGTTGCTTTCTTAAGTCATCCTTATGCTGGAGGTAAAAACAGTTGCTTTCTAAATCAACCCTACGCTAGACGTACAAACAGTTGCTTTCTGAAGTCACCCTTATGCTGGAGGTACAAACAGTTGCTTTCTAAATCAACCCCTATGTTGGCAGTACAAACAGTTGCTTTCTAAATCAGCTGCCTACGCTGGAGGTACAAACAGTTGCATTCTTAAGCCACCCCTACACTGCAGGTACAAACAGTTGCATTCTTAAACCACCCCTACGCTGGAGGTACAAACAGTTGCTTTCTAAATCAACTCCTACACTGGAGGTACAAACAGTTGCTTTCTAAATCAACCCCTACGCTGACAGTACAAACAGTTGCTTTCTAAATCAGCTGCCTACGTTGGAGGTACAAACAGTTGCATTCTTAAGCCACCCCTGCGCTGCAGGTACAAACAGTTGCTTTCTAAATCAACCCCTGCGCTGGAGGCAGTGCTATGCTGGTGGTACTGACGTCACCGACTAGTCCTCCTTTTTCCCCATTCACATTTTTATTATGCTTTGTCATGTCATTAAATGCTCAAGATTTAGGTCATCTTGATGATAGCAGCTACTGGCCTGTGATAAGAAATACTTTAATTTTCTGAATGGAGTAATATGCAGCTGTTGAATAGACAATAGACATACTGGATTAACCAACTGTATGATCCATGGGAATCATATAATTAGGTAAAATAATTGGCTGGAAGCATGATCTCATCAGATTGACTCAAATAATATTCTGAGCAGAAACAAGACACAAGTGGGCCAACCATATTTTTAGGGTAAGCATTTGAAGTCTCCTAATAAGATGACATTTGGGTAATCAATTTGATAACACGGTGTTGAAATCTTACTGAAGTAGATGAGTGAGTCATTATTTATAATTAGCTTCACAAACAAGGCATATACACATTTGTAAAATGTGATGTAAAAATCTTTTTGTGTTTTTTAAACCAAATTTGGTTGTTTTGGCCATAACTTTTGAACCAGAAATGCTGGAAAGTCAATCAAGGGCTCTAAAGACTTGGATTATAGCCTGGTTTCCACTGAAAGTTTGAGTTAAAAATTGTCTCTTAGTGTTGGCACCCACGGTCTGGTGACCACGGCCAAAAAGGCCTAAACCTACCTCACTTATAACGTCACGTACAAAAAAACAAAATCCAAAGCTTTCCATTAAAAAAAATGTAAACTAGAAGCATCCGATCTTTACAGGGTTCAAACACCTCTCTAGCTCAATTGGCTGGAAAGTTATGGTGGTGCAAAGTGGCTCAAATGGCAAGTACAAATATATCTTACACTGATGCTGAAGGTGTTAAGGGCTATTTTTGTATTGTATCAGATTGATTTCTTCGCTTATTTTTTATCATGCCATTGTTTTTTATTACGATAAAGCTAGTGGACAAGTAACAGTATTCCTCCTGGGTCATCACACACTGCATTTCTGCATATTTTGCTGACTAACCCCATGATCTCATAAGCCATGTTCCTGAGTCAAACCCTTAAATAAATAAAAATATCTTAACAATTAATGAAAAACCACCTGCGAAATGTAGCAAACTGTAAAAAAATAACTTAGTAGTAACTTTCTGGTAGAATTAATTTGTAATTTAGTGTCCCAAAGTTATTTGTACATGTTCACATAGACCTATGTGACAGTCTTTTCTAGGGCTGTGCACAGAGTGTTTGGAAAAAACAAAATCTAGATCACCAAAACATGTCAGCACCTCACTTTGATTAACTGTTGGGCTACACCACATCTAAAATTTGTAGTTTCATTCCATTGTAAATACTGATATTGTTGAAGTATCCTGTAGTAAATCAACTTCAAACCACAAATAATTATGCATCATTTTATTCATGTTAGTGTACCAACATGCAACACTGAACCAACTAGTAACTTGGCCCATCAACTGAACTTAACCAGTGATTGCAGTTGCTGCAAATGTGCAAGATTTTAAATCTTGTTGCAACATGTTGCAACACACCTTGTCCTGGCTTGTAGAACTGTATGTTAATTCGTATAGGATTGTACGAAGCAAATGGCCTAAGAGTAACAATGGTCCATTGACGTGTTTGCAGGCTGCAAGAATCATGTGCAAGGACAGTTAAGTTACCATCACTGGCTGAACATTTTGTGATTGTATTGCTTTGAGCTACTTGCCTTAAAGTTGAGTTTGTGTAAGATTGTTCAGTGTGCACCTAGTTGTTGTACGTAGTTGTGAATGTGTACCGACCAGCATGTTTCATCAAATTAATAACTTGCAGAACAGTAGAATAAGCATTTAATTTTCCTTTTTCAAAGTTCTTTTTGAAACCTTTGCTTTGGACAGTTTTTTTTAATATGCTCATTAGTTTTGTGGTGTGGCAATGTGATTGTTACATCAGGGTAAGGTTGATTCAGCCTAAAATTACTTAAGTTGAATCAAGATTCTAAAAACAAGCTTTACCTTTGCATCCAGGAAACAATTGTTCTGTTGTTTGAAAAAAATAGTTTTTCTGATTCACCCTGCTTTTTCAAATAGATATTTTTTGTGAAGTTTTCTATTTTACATGGCTCACTAAACATGATAATTGAAGCTGATTTCACAAAGCACAGATTGTAAAAGTGCTGGTTTTACCTGAAGTGTGTTCAGTAGCGAGGTCTAATGCTCACTAGTCTTTAGGTTTTCACAGAGATTTTCTGTACTTGTCTGTTCTGAGACTATACTTTAACAAATCCACTGTTTTACAAAAACTGATTCAAGGAATATGACCAGTGTGGGATGGGCAAACTGTAATTTTATTGCATGCTGTCTTTAAACAGTTGATAAATTATTATAATATTCACTTCCACTTCAGCCAATAATTTTCTGTATCCAAGCTTCAAGTTGATGGACCTACAAGGAACTTTTGATGCTACTGCACAGCTTCGAAATGTGAGTTGTGATGTACCACCTAAATTGTTGTTGCAGTACTGTAGACCTAATATGTTTTGTAAGTAGTTTTTATCTAAACTTTAGCTTGCTTGTGCTCAGGCCTGTAGCCATGGGGGCAGTACCCCCCAAGTTTTGTTGTGCCCAGAAAAATTTGTTTTAAACATATTAAAAACAGAAATCTCATCTTCCGGGTCTAAACCTTATGTAAACTGAATTGTCATGATTGTTGATAATAATTGCGTTGGTTAATTTGAAATACTGAATCGGTGTGGACATAAACTTCACTCAATCACGAATTCTTGCGCTGGTCTGTAGCCTGCAATCAGAATATGGTTGCCAACAGACACGTAGCCAGGGGGGCACCAGGGGCAATTCTCCCCAATTCAAAAGTTTTCAGGTCAATAAAAAATTTGAAGTATAAGCCAAAGAAATACTTCAGTGCAAATCAACCAAACTGCCTCAAGAAACCTATCCTACTTCAGCTTTTAGTTTAATACAAAATTGTATCTGACCTTTGGTAATCAATGACTGCAAGTAAAAACGATTGGAGTAACACTTTTCCCAGCTGATTTTGGCACGCCAGCTTGCTGTATCCCACCTAATGTTTATTCAAGTTTCATTTCAAGACCATCGCAAATTTATCTCTGATAACCGTGGGTGTTACAATATAACTTATCCTTGTTTCCAGTGTCAGCGTAGTCTCAAATCAATATCGTAGATTTTTGTTTTTGCGCAGTTCTAAAACTACATTTGTGAATGTGGCGGTGATATGCATTTCATATTTCTTGAAACTCAAACTTTGGCTAAGAAGTGATTCAGTTTCAAAGTCTTCTTCATTGTGCCACAGTCACTGTTTAGACAATACCATTCATTCTAGATATTTATTTTTGGTGACATGTATTGTGATGGTTTATTCACAATTATGTGGGGCCTTAACGTTTTCATCAATGGTTTCCCTTTGCCTTGCCGGCAAGTAAAAAATTAGTTTTGTCAAGATATTAGACTCCGACCTGCTGTTCATAAGCTCAGTGTTTCAACTTTCATCTGATGTTAATTTCCACCCTATCCTACAGTAAATAATTTGAAATCATTTAACTGCAATGAGAAGAGTCAGCAATAAAATTTAACGTAAGCAATAAGATATTTTCATCTTGTAAGTGCTGAGAGAATTGACACTGCCATTACTTACAGATACTGAGATAACTTGCACAAGGGTGGGTATTAAATTTAGGGGCAAGCTCTCAGAAAAGTGCCCCAAAACATCCCCATTGCAAAAGGTAGATGTGGGATTATGTGGATAAAAGAGTTAAATTTTTTTCACATTTAAATTTGTGAACTAAATCAGGAGCATAATATAGACCTACATACAAAAGGAACAAAAATTTGTGAAGTTTTGCAGCTGGACACTAGAAAGCTTTGGTATATTTTCCCATAACTTGTGCTTTATTTTGAAAAACACATGACTTGCTTCAGAGCTTCTTTAAATGTGGCTCTAGAGTGGTACATACGGTAAACTTTTTAACTGAACAATGGTGCAAAGCTCTCAAGAGGAGGGGCCCGGTATCTCTGAAAAAGAAGGGCTCGAGGCTACTGCTTCGTTATACTTCCCTAATATCCATCCCTGAGCTTGCAATCTGTGTTGTTGGCAAAGCACATGTGATTAAAATGAAACAAAATTTGAATTTTTTCCCATTAGTGCTTCAAAATCCGCAGACAAGTCACTATGTATTTTTTACAAGCCTGTGATTTGCACGAATTTAATTACGTGCAGTGCTAAGCTATCTTTACATGCAGCTGAGCGTGGTAAATAAGTTTTGTAATATTGTGGTTATGATTATGTTCACAGTTTAAATCCATTTGATATTTCAATGAAGTCAGTTAAATTTAGCAAAGTCTCAAACAATTTAAATGAAGTAAGTTTAAAGAAGCTACAAAGGTTTTATGGAATAAGTTGAACATAGCCATAAGATCTTCCAGATTATCAAAAATCCAAATATTTTTCAATCGCCGTTGAAAGACTGTGTTTAAGTTTATCAACTACATTCGTGAATTAATCGCTAAAAAATTAGATGACATCGGGATCCACTTCTTTTATTCTTTTATGCGCAAAAGTTTTGTGGAGGGCCTCCTTCAGAAGCTGGTGCCTCAGAGCAAAGTCTCTGCTCGGCTTAGATTGAACGTGCTGTGTTGGTGTACATCCGAGGCGTGTAAATATAGTATAAGAAGCGCAGTCGTAATGGTGGCCTCGATAACCTCTTGCTCAACTGTAATATTGGCTGCAAAAAGCATACTGCAGATCGTGCAGTTATAGCATTGAGAGGTTTACTAGCACTTTTGCAGGAAAGGTTTATGAGCAAATGGTGGCATTGATCCAAAGTTGAAGCCTGGAACTTCACTATCAAAACGTTTAAAACTTGTCAATTCAATGAAAGCAGACTTTTTATTTGTTGGCTCAAATCTGAACACAATTGTTCAGGAGATAACGCCAGAAATCTGCAATATCATGGATGATACTTTAAACACAAGGAGCATTAAAAATATTTAAATGTTGAAAGTCGGCTGTTGTTTGCCCCCCCTATTAAAATTTCTGGTTGCCACTGCTAGTATTTACGAAAAGATCTTGTGGTTTGTTTTTGATTTGATCTATGTGATCTTGTGGTTTTTATTAGCCGTAAATTCATTTCCAAACTGACCAAATTTGAATTTATTATCGCAATTTTTGAGCAGAATTATATAATTTCTATGAAAGCCCAACTCTCAGAATTAATGTGTTTTCATAGTAAATGCAGTGCTAAATGCTACATATCTAGATATAGCACCTGCCACCACCATGGGCGTAGCCAGGGGAGGCACTTGGGCTATGGTCACCAAAATATGTAAATTCCATTAATGTCCATTTTGCCAATTTTACAAAAAGATCGTAATATGGTTGAGAAAACATGGTGACGTCATTGAAAAGTAAACAATAAATTTTCCCCCAGACTTCTTAGGCAAACTCGGGTCCCTGGTTTCTGCTACAGACTTCATGTCGCCGCTTCAAAAAATACCAGCTAAACCACGTTTGGTCAAGAATCAAAGCTTGTACCCATTGTTTGACGTGTATCTTTAGCTTCCCGTTGGAGCAATAGGCCGCTTGTTTGAAGCTCTCCACATTTGGCTGAGTGAACCAGCGCAACAACACCTCTTCCACATCTTGTTGAGAACTATTTTATGGCGCGTTCTGTTGATTGACGGATGTTGTAACAATCAGACTAGGACAACTAGAATTATTTTAGCTTTTGTGAATTAGATTAGAATTAAAATTAGAGCCAACTCAGCTTTCACAAATGAGATTAGAACTAAATTTAGCGGAGTTTCGAAGACCAGAAATTGAACTAAAATTAGAATCACATTTACACGAATCAAAGCGGCTTTAATCCAAGTTCAAAATTCATGCCCAAACGTGGATTCATTCTCATAAGCGTGTGAATAGCAAAGAGTCGTATGCCAAGATTGGCGCGTGGCACGTTTCTTGCTGTACAATTCGCCTGGATGGCTAAAGACTCGTTCCGACGGAGCCGATGTCGTTGTCATACCCAGGAGTTCTCGAGCAGCAGCCTTCAGATGATGGAAACGAAGTTCGCTTTTCCAACACCCTAAAACAGGTATCTCCGAACATTTTTGTCTGGGGCCCCATCATCTTTCACAAGGGTTGGACATCTTACGTAATGTGATTGTTTCGGGATACGGTATGTTACATTCTACCAAATCAACAAGTTTTTCGTAAAAATTTTTCCATTATTGAAAAATCATCTTCACGGGCCGGGCTGACTGTCGCAAGTAACTATTGAGTCACGGAATGCAGCCATTACAACACGTGAGACCGTTGTCAAGCAAAATTTCTGACTTCACGCCTTGTACGCAACCACAAAGTAATATTCTACATACCAAATACGCTGAGAAAACTGATGATTAGGGCTTAGGGACTCGTGTTAGGTAAGTGTGTCCGGTTAGGGTGAGAAAAAGAAAAACAATTGAGGCAAAAGACTAAGTCCGAAAATTTTCAATGGTTAAAGTTATTCCAGTACTATAGCTTGTTTTGGGTACCTGACATCTAACCAAAATGTTTTAGTTTACACAAAACACATCAAAAAAGTAACTGCCAAACGTTATTTCTTTATTCTGAGAAGTAAAATAACCGAGAAACAGTAACAGATCAGAAATTTCGCAGAGGTCAGGAATTTCGCCTTGACACCGGCAACTATTGTGGAGGAGACTACCACCGTTACGATGGACAACTGTTACGTCACAGAGCCAGTTTGTGGGTCTTATTGCCATAACGAGCAAATTCGTGCATTAGTGTTCTGAAAAAAATCCAGAAAAAAGCCAAAAGCGTTAGAAAAGCCAGATTTTCACAATCTGGCTTAAAAAATAAAATTGGCAACCCTGATTATGACTTCTGCGTGTGAGTGGACAGTCACTGTGACGTAATAATAACCAGTGATAAGGTCAGATAGCTTGTACTGCAACTGAGGAAAGAAATTGATCGAGTTTTTACTGTTTTTGTTTTTAGATTGATGGGATGGCGGCGTGGCACTTTTGACCATTTTGTTGCACTTTCATTGCACGAGTGTGCATTCTCGTTTCATCTTTAAAAATACCGTTGGACAAATTAGCATTTTGTTCAAAATCGGAAATTAGATAAGAACTAAAATTAGAACAATAAAGCTTTTAGTAGATTAGATTAAAATTATAATACCGATAATTTGCTCTAATTCGTCGAATTAGAAAACTAGAATTATTTAGTTGCCCAAGTCTGGTCACAATGCTTTTCTGGAAGTTTTTGCTTTGTTCTTACTATGCACGAAGCTTGTGATTGCGACACATCAAATTCAGCTGCACAAATTTCTGGAACGTCTTGCTTTCTAGCTCTTTGATCACACCGAATTTATCATTTAATGACAAGTCTTTACACGTTTGCCGGACATTTTCGATTGACCACTACTGTAGAAAGAGATCTCAGATAAAACGCTGACTTCGTTTTTCCTACTCTCATCTGCGTTTGGTTATAAAGCGGGTTTAAAACTTACCAAACGCGAATTCGCGCGAGAGGTTTCTTTTATTATAATGGGAAATCCCCGACTTCGTGCCGAGCTCGCTTCGCAGTTGCTACACCGACATGTTGCGTCGAGGAGCCACGCGTTCGCTCTTCGCGTGCGTTGCCTAGGCATTTGCGGTGTGATATCAAAAAAATGTAAAACACAGGCAAGGTTGTATTGACTACAGGCATATAGCATTATGGCTTGTCTTCTTCCAATAGGCTGTAGGTTCAGCCAAAAAGGTATCAAGCTTGTCTCAGTGAAGGAAAAAACATCTAATTTTTCGCATGTCAGATATCAGTCATTGCAAGTTTCCAATTTTTATCAGATACCGTATTTGTTCGATTGTAAGCCGCGGCTTGTAAAGTTTTTTTTTCATTATTTTGTGCGGTCTACAATCAAGGGCGGCTTACATTTTTTATTTGTTTCACATTATCCAAAGGTACATGGCGCTCCATCTCTCATTGGCTACGTTTTTTTTGATCACGTACACATCCGTCACGGGAGGGATTATGATCAACAGAGGGAAGTTGTAGTGGTGAAGCAGCATTACCACCAGGGTTGCAAAATAAACCCGAAGCGTGCTAGTACGTGAAAGTATCTCAGAGATTTAGGCAACCAATGTTCAAGGGCGGCTTACATTAATTTTTGACGTCATTTCGTGCGGCTTACAATCGAATAAATACGGTATCTACTTATGTTGTTTAGGAGGTGCTGGTACAGTATGTAGCCAACGAAGTGTGTCACCACATGATCCAGGCATGTGTTAGAAATTGTAAATTACTTTTCTTACGTATGGGAAGGTCAGGTATACAATTTATATATATATGTATACCTGACCCTCCCCAATGTTTTGCTAGCTATATAACCTCACAACAACAGTGCACAAAGTTTCATGCATTAAAACTTTCTCAGAGACACGTGCTAACTTCAATGGATACCTTTTTGCGAGTCGCCACAAGCACATACTACGTAATATTTGCGTTCAATCTAAACGGGTCTTCACGCGAAAAAAGCACGCATGGCCTTCGCTTTGCGTTCGCTCAGCTTCTGGTTTATTGAACCATCTCACTGGTAATGGCATTTTGATGACCTATTGTGCACGACACGTGTTCATTTTTGAGAATGACAGTTAATGACGTTTTAGTGAGCGTTTTATGCGACACATATGTTGGAGTTACGGTAAATAGCAATGCAATTCTTATTGTCAGGGACTCCGAGAAAATTTTACCTGGGGGCACAAAGACCGACACCGGCACCCTTTATTTTCTTGCGCCTTCGCCGAAACTTGTATAGCTTGTTTGTATAGTAATCAAAATCAGCTGTCATGCTAAGATTTACAAATATATTAATTGTTATACGGGCAGCTGGCTTACACTAATATAATTTTAGGTTTGATTACAGAAAAACTGATCATGCGTACTTTCACTTTCCCGGGCCCGGGTACGATGTACCTCTCGTAGGCCCTGCTTATTGTCTGTTCTTTCTCAGCAAGAAGTCCGCTGCGAATTTGACAGGGGATAAAGTTGCCGTGCCTGCAAATATTTTGCTTTAATCGGCCCCGTTGCAAATTGTCACGTGGTTCACTTGCTTTATTTTTGCGAATGCTTAGCGCAAGAAAACATAAAGGCAGCAACTGGGACAAAATATCTTATAACATTATATGATTTAATCTGTTGACGGCATGCGCTTAACCGATGTTTTTACTTAAGTTCATATAGGATTTGGTTCGGAATTACAGATTAATATGCAGTAAAACGATTTATACTTTGGGAAGTGTGCAATCAACCGACTTCGTTTGGATTTCTCTTTCAGTTCAGTTCCATCAGCCGCATTTTTGAGTGCCACGTGATTTTGCACACCGTCTATTTCAATTATGTGATCCTTAAAAATATTTAATATTTTTAACTTTCAGTGTCCAAATCACTTTAGTAAGTTTGATCTTGTTTTTGTAGGCCTGCTATTCAAGGTCTTGCTTGTGCTTATCGTGAATTCTTGCGAGATCCATTTGTGAGACCATTGTATATTTTGTATCTGAACCGTAACTCACCCAGGTTTTGCCGAAGACACTCCCCTCTTGACAACTTACCCGTTTCATTGCTGTGAAGCTACTTATTTCATCTCATCACAATTTCTGTGTTGTGCTTGTTCAGCATCTTTGTTTGAAGAATTTCTTTTTGAGAATTCTTTTGAGCCAGTTGTTTAGGACAAGCATTTAATCAGTTGGAGAAATTCTTTTCTGATGTTGGTTCGTACATTCATGCAATATTGAGGGCTGTACCAATTTTTTTTTAGTATTTTTCATTGCGATGATTTTTGGTGGCTAATTTCATTAGTATTTTGTGCAAAGATGTCGAAGGCTTGATTTTAGTAGCGTTTTGTAATATTCCGGTCTAAGTTCATATCAGCTCTCTGCTTTACACAAACTTGCATTCAGTACTTCGTTTTGAAACAACAATTGTTTTTAATCATTCAGTTTTATCCGTGTTGGACTCTATTTTACGTTGCAATAGACGCGCGTACTAAATCCGACTTGGTCCCAGCCGGTATCGGATTTAACACCCGGCTCTCTTAGGCCAGCAGGAAAACAACACACCTGAAGGTAAAAATACCGTGAATCGTTTAATCATCCAGCAAGTCAAGCTTTTCAACGGTCCTGCCTTGTCTAAATGCCTTCAGTGTACGATGTAGACTGGAACACTCAGCTGCAATAACTGAGCTTCTTTACCCAAAATGTGGAAAATCTAGAGCTGTATTGCAGGCGAAATGAGATCAGCAACGCATAATGGCCATAAAGTTCGAGAACAGTCCTTTACGTCGGAAGAAGCCTTTGTTGGTGTCTATTTTTTTTCGGTCATAGACCGAAATGTTTTTGAAATTACCGAAAAATTAAGTCATTTCGGTCAGAATTTCTGCAAATGTAGGCTAAAATACACTGTTACAGCTAGTTTTTATACAACTCTGAGACAAATGACCGAAATGTTTTAGTGACCAAATTGTCTCAGCAAAAAACTGACCGAAATGTCTCACCGAAAAAAACAAGTTCGTTTGAAAATACAGTACACATTGATTTTAAAATGTATGTTTTTTCAAAAACGGAGTCTGGATTTATTGTCTGGGATATTGTAATGCATTTTAGAAGGGAAAAACTTGTCCCAAACCAAATTGGATTTAATAGACATGGATTTTTTAAATGGCTTCTACTGTACAGGCAATCCATAGAAGTGATTAAAGATTTTCCAACAACAAAAGAGTATAACAGTAACACTAACTGATTAAACTATGTTAGTGAAAATTTATTTGTATATAAAGAGTAAGATTAGAAAAGTTAATATTTGTTTGGTCTAATGGAGGAGTCGGCAAACTGCAGCCCGCAGGGCAACTACACGTACATAGGTAGTACGTATCTCAAGTCTATGATAAAGTCATTTTATCGAATATATTAGAATTCTTGAGATTTTATGCCACACGTTTCATTCGAAACCGCATTTTACTCAACCGGAAGTGACTATTGTTACCTTTATTATGTGCTAGCTAATGCAAAAGTTTTTTGTTAAAGTTCTTAAGCAATTAAATAGGCGACCCCGAGTTCAATTAAATTTTCATTGCGGCCCTTAGTAGAAAATGTTTGCCCGCCACAGGTCTAATGGAAAAATAAGTTGCTGTCTTTGTGTTTAGTGTTTATCGTTTTGATGTGATGTGTATTGCTTGTTTGATACCACTTAAGATGCTCACTACACTCAAATTTGATCCTGCTCCTGTGGTAATTATTCTACCTTTGTTGTTTCGTTGTAGCTAAAAGATTTCCTAATCGTTTACAATTCAATGACACAACACTGCTTCATGACATGTGTTTCCAACATGAATAATTTTGCGTTGACAGCGCACGAGGTCAGTACCAGATTACTTTTTTTGCTGTGATTTTGTACCCACGCTTATATTATAGTCGCAGATGGCAAGGGTCTTTAGCCTTGAATTTTTATTTATTTGATTGTTAAGTTGTCCACGACCAGAAAAAAGCTTTGGAACTGTTGTGACTAGATTATTAACTGCCTTATAGTTCTTAGGACATTCTCAATTCTGTTTTTGTGTATCAGCAGAAAAATCTGTTTTAGGGACACAGTGGCTTAATTCGCTGAAAATCCTGTCAATTATGTACCATTCGTAGCTGTAAAAACATTTCGTCTTTTGTGCAACCACGTTTGTCTTGATATACTTTATCTCAGAAGTTATTTGGCCATACTTTTGAGATCAATTCATGGCAGCGTGAAAGATCTTGCCCATGGTTGATGTGACTGGCGTTTTAGGTCTATATTTCAAACCTTTGCATATCAAAACGAATGCTTGATTTTTTTTTGGATTTTCATTTAGCACCTGGAGTTTTATTTCAATAAAACGCCTCCTCGGGGTCAATCCAGGCAATGTTTATGGTAATGTTATGCATGTTGAATTGTTAAAGTAAGAACGCAATTACTTCAACTGATTTTTTGAGCAGTCGGACTCTTGCAGCTGTGAGAGCTGGAAAATGTTATCTCCGTTTGATATGGAGTATTTTTACTATTATCATTGCAATTCCCTACGATTCATTCCTGTCTGTCTACCGCAGGGGTGGCCAAACATTTTGACCTGAGGGCCGAATGCGCGACCGCGACAGTCTATTGTCAAACGAAAATTACTTTTTTTGGACTGGAATGGCTTACCGATTTTGCTTAAACTTTACGATGGGTTAATGTAATAGGTTTATATCTTCAATGCCCTTAATTCTCTGACTACCATTTTCTGTTGTTTTCTTGTAGAAATCTTGCGTTCTAAGCTGTGCTGACAGATTTACTAAAGGAAACCACCGCTTTATGAAGCAATTTATGCAACACACACCGGAAATGGTAAGAAAACGCAACGAAGAAGCTGAAAAGCAAGCTCAGAAACTTGGAGCAACACGACAGCCGCAAACATCGTGATGTTTGCATTGTGGGACTGGGCCAGGTGATAACCGAGTGGCCGAACCAGATAATTGCATGGTTGATATCGACGATGCAACAGCCAGTTGTGCAGAATACTTCAAAATTTTCACAGATACCGGTTTTCTCTGGATAGAGGACAACTTCGCAATTGCATCCATGGCATGCTCCACCGAAGGCAGTCGGTACCGCAGTTAACACTACAATATTTACCGCAAGCAATTTCTATGGCATAAGGCTCATTGACAAAAGTGACAAAATATTGTTGACAAAATTGATAGTGAACCGTACATGAGTTTCAAACTTATATTCTTTGTCGTAAGGATAAATTATGTTAACGGAGTTGGGCTTTCAACACCAGTGGTAAACTGGAAGTTTTTCACGAATGTTGTTATTGCGAATTTATATGCCACTGTTTGTCATTCAAGTAATCCACGGACTTGTTAATTGGCGGCAACGTATAAAACTGATTTGTATGGAGCTAAATATTTACAACGATTCACCTGCGGTAGGAGAATTGATTGCCCGTCTTAACTGCAGTAAAAGACGTTAACCTGTTGTTGTCTCAAGCAGATTTATTTAGACAATGATAGTAACAAGTACATGACCATCATCCATGGAATCGCCCACGATTTGTAATCGCTTTTTCTACTCGGCGCGGTGTAAATGAAAATGAACACCGTTGGAAAGCAGTACGCTGTAGATGTTGGGCGTTGCACGATTTTAATCTTCCGCTAGTGACATGTTCCTCCAAAAAGAAGTTGTAAAGATGCTTTTCGTCATTTTCTACTGGGATAAAAACTCCTGCTTCTCCGGAAGTAGTTGACCACCGTAATACTGTGTCAACACGATCAAGTGGATAGCGTCTTTACCTTTATGAATCTGTGCAACAACTGGTTATTGCTGCTATTGACAACCGTTGGAAAAATACATTTGGCGAAAGCTCTTGGTAAAATTTGCAGCAATCTGAAGTGTTCTTACCAATGCTGGCATATCTGAAATGTTTAGATGCTTAATTTTTTTTCTGCAAAAGCTGCTGCGTGACTGCTCTGCCAAAATACTCATGAGATTGGCAGTAGCGAGTTATATAGTGGTGCGCAGTTTTAACAGGCTGTAACGCCGCCAATGTTTTGTCGAAAGTAGCAGAAACTATCGAATTTTCAACATGTATCCAGCAGTACCCCTACTTGCTTGATGATCGTGGTGGGTTAGCAAACTGAACAAGAGCGCGGAAATTTAAGAAACCAATTGATTTTCTTGCAGACCCTTAAGCTGCGTATTTTACTTTGCTCTTAAATCTGTTCAACTGAAGTGCTTCTCATAATTGGCGGTATACGTCTAGCAACAGATTTCCCAGCTGAAACGATTGTTCGAAATGTTTTTTTTTATTTCATTTGCGCATTGATTGCGACACCGCAACGTACGATGCAGTTACCTAGAAAAGAGACGTTTACATTTCAAAGTGACACAGCAACTCGCAAGAGACAGGCTACCCACCATCAAACGTAACGATTGTTTCTTGGTACTTCGTGGATATTTTTAACGGAAATAGAAATCAGCTCTTGCACCGCATGCATTGTTTTATGTTTATTTTAAAACGATGCTGATGTGTGACAAGCGATTACTCGAAGCAGATCGAATATAATCAGTGCTCCGATTTCGCGATATTTTCTGTATTGGAACTGTTACGAGCAGCCCGGTTACAAAATTACTGCAGTGCACAGTAAAGACTAAAAATTCGAATTGTAATGGAGTCAGTGGTCGTTATTGTTTTATTTATTTCAGCGGCAAGGCCCACAAGAAATGGCTTAGAACGTATAGAAAACAAAGTAAGACACTCAATTTTCATCATACTCGAGGCAGTTAAACACGCCCCAACACATACGAGACGGAGCTACTGGCGACGTAGATAG
>Ga0210059_1008062_pt1 | contig 16681 bp, 9 predicted proteins | sample Ectturendosymbi2_FD_188042 | JGI IMG/M metagenome (GOLD analysis project Ga0210059, IMG submission 188042) | Ecteinascidia turbinata endosymbiont from Florida, USA - Sample 2 (SPAdes) (version 2) | ecosystem: Host-associated > Tunicates > Ascidians > Unclassified | place: Key West, Florida...
CTAGTCATGAGTTCTGAAACAAATTTTTCGTGAAGTGGGCCCAAAATCAAAGTCTCGGCGAAAAGTGGGCCGCGACATCAAAAAGGTTGAGAAGCACTGCCATAGAGTGTATGACCTAACGGTTCTGGATGACGCGACAATCGAATGGCTGCTCAACACCTGCACCGAGAGCTATAGTGCGACCTAGCAGTGGATTGAAAGAACTGCCCATAAGATGAAGAAGATCTACAACACAATTCTATTTTAATTTCTTGAGAAATGTTTTTTCGATAATATCAGTGTAAATGCTTGCTTTTTCTTAACTGTGCAAGGTCTTTCTCGATAGACGGCAAGCTCAGTGAGCAAGCCCGATTATGATGTTACATTTGATCGTTCACCAGAGGCTAGTGAACGTCTTGTCATTGTAAAACTGCATGCTACCGTGTTGCTTTTCTCTCCATTCTTTGCTCATTGATTTTAGCGCCAAATAGAATACGCCAAATAGAATATATTTGAATAAGACTGTAGGTCTGAAGATGCGAAGTACTACGTGAGATCAGTTTCCTATTAAAAATTTGCTGATGTATTTCAACCTTTCATCTGTGTGGAGACTAGTTATTTGCGAACATTTGGTATGTTTTGAAGTGCGAACAAGCTTCCTCTCTCAAGAAAACAGGACAATGTAATACGCACAAACGTTATAAAAAATGTAGGCTACGAGCATTTGTGTATCATCAGAAACCATGATGATGATGTACTTTTGTTCGCAGACAAGAATACAAACACACACTTTGTGTACTACGCAGGTTGATAAAAACGTACAGAACAGAACCTTTTACAACGGCATTGGAGGCTGCATCACAGGGTTACAGACACTTACTTGACTGAACGTTTTGCAACGGCGTTGGAGGTAGAACCACAGGCATAAGCGTACGACATGGGGATGCGGGGGATGCGGTCGCATCCCCAACACTGTAAAATCGGCCCTTATTCGGGCAAAAATTTTGAACATTCGGGCAAATTATACAGCTACATTCACATTTAAATGAGGCAGTGTCTATATTGCCATAGTTCATGTTCGTGGGTAACAAAGATGTATCACCCAACATACCTTTGGGCAACAAGACGAATTACCCCAAACTTGGTTTTGGGTAAGTACCATGAAATACCTCACCTGTTTTGGGCAAAGGTAAAAGTTGCCCTTGATTTTGGGGTACTTTTCCAAGTACATTACACCAATTCTTAAAAAAACCCACTTTTTTGCATTGCATCAATGGCAAACGCTTTCTTGAGACTATTTTGCCATTCTTTTTTGCCTCTAATGACAAAATAGACACTGCCTGATGGCAAAATAATCACTTCCTTTAAGTTAACTAGAATCATTTGGGAATTCCAATAGCCTTCACCAAATTTGGACATATAAAGAATGTCATTCAGGTTTTGGGTAAAATTAGAAACATTTGTGTAAATTAGGAGCATTTGGGTATAGTCCAACCACTAGTGTACCGAGGGGGGAGGTCACTGTGCCATGGCCACCCCCTCAGACCCTAAAAATAAAAAAATCTAAAAACAGTATTGTCTAAAACTTGCTTCCAGAATGCACAAAAATGCGTATTTTTAGGTGTAATTTTGCAAAATTTTCCGGGGGCATGCCCCCCGACTCCCTTGAATGGTCGTGTCTTCGGCACTTCCCCTGAAGTTGATTTGTGACGTCACACGATTGTGACGAAGCTTGGCCTCCCTCGGAAATTTTCTGCATACGCCACTGAGTCCAACAGCTTCAATTAAATCTGGGCAGATGAGAAAAGCTTCGCATAAATTTGGGTGAAATTAAAAACATTAATATAAATTGGAAACATTTGGGTAAAATCCATTAGCCAAACCAATTTTGCCAATTTGTAACAGCTTCATTCAATGGTGGGTAACTTCAAACAGTCATATTCAAAGTTAGGCTATATAGAATCGCTCCATTGAAATTCGAATACATTTAGAAACATCTAAGCGAACCATAAGAACTTTAATCAAATTGGAATCATTTGGGTAAATTTCAACAGCCTCAATCAAATTTGAGCAACTTAGAACAACTTCATGCAAGTTTTTGTGAAATTTGAAATATTTCCATAAATTGGAAAAATTTGGGTAAACCCCAGCACACTAAATCAACTTTCTGCAAACGGCATTAGCTCCATTCAAATTTGGGCCAAGTGGAAGAGCTTCGTTCCAATTTGGGTAACTTCAAACATCTTTCTTCAGTTTTGGGCAGCTTCATTCCAATTGGGTAATATACAAGAGCTTCTTTGAAATTTAGATACAATCAGAAAAAGCCTATTCGGGCAAATTCCAAGAGTCTCAATCGAATTTGGGTAATTGAAACAGTTTCATTCACCTTGGGTACTACTGGAAAGATCTGGGTAAAGTGGAAGAGGTTCGTTCAGACTTGCATATGATATAAACATCTGGGTAAATTGCAACAGCCCAAATCAAGTTAGGGTTAATTGAAACCCTGGACACTAGATCGCACGCGTGCACTCAAATTTGGATAGACTTCGAAATATTGTAAAATTAGGAACATGTGGTGGTAACCCACCATTCTAACTAACCCTAACTTTTGTGAACATCAAATTGGTGATGCTGGCCTGGTAAGTGTTTTTCAGCTATAACAAAAAATGTAGCTGTAAATGATATGAGTTGATACTGTGAAGTTTTCATGTTTCAGGTTTTTTCATGCTGTGAAGTTTTCAAGGCTTCATTTGTTGTTCTTATGCTTTTCTAGGCCTACTTAGTAAAAGCAGCTTTGAATCGCTTTTTTTGTAATAATGCAGCTTTGATTCAATATTGTGAAGTTATCATTATTGTAAGTAGTACTTAATCCATGTGCAGCTGCAAATTATTTTTGTGGTAATGTAGTGTACTGTGATATGATAGCCCAGGGTTTTTTTAAGGCGTTTTAGGGACCCAATTCGGGTCCCTAGAATTTCAAATCGGGTTCCTAGAATCAGAGAAATCGGGTCCCTACAGATCCATACCGGGTTCCTAACATTTTCCTTAAAAAAAAACTGTGATAGCCTACTGCAAAGTTTTCATGTTTCAAATTTGCTTCATGTTGTGAGATTTACAAGTGTGAAACTGTTGCTGTGAAGTATTCATAAATACAATCAACCAAGCAACTGCAGCTGCAATATGTCGTATTGTAGCTGTGATTTCATACTGTTTAGATTTTCATATTTTCCATTTGTTTCATGCAATGAATTTCACATGTTGCATCCTGCCAAATTTCAATGTTTCAGTTTGATGCTGTAAAGTGAAGTTTTATGAACAGTGGCTAGTGTACTATCTATTGCACTGCATAATTAATTAATGCAGTCCAGTGAAGCACTGCTATTTGTATAAAATATTCTTGTTGAGGTTATCAGTCATTTGTCATTGCAAATTTGCTTTTGTGCACATTCTTTGGTAGATGTGGCATTCCGATTTGCCTTTTTGGACAATTCCACGCGAGCACTGGTTAATTTAGTAGGAATGTCCAAGGCACGCCCAAGTTTACAATTAAGAAACTTAGACCCGCTCAGTATCGCTCGACTTTACGCTCAGTTTTACTGTCAGACAAATTTGTATTCACTCATGGTTTTATTAATATAACGTTAAGCATTGCGTTGTCAATCTCAATTAAAAACAACAGGGGTTTATATCAAGAACATAGACTACAGCACGTAACAAACGTTACTGCGAACATCAGGGGCTAACACGAGCTCAGTTTCTTTCATGAGGGAAGAGAGTAAACCATACTGCCATAAATTCAATAGGTCTCAGTGTAACAGACTACCTGTAGACTGTACAACAAGTTTCCAGTGGGAAACTTCTTAGCCAGTGGGCTAAGGATAGGTTTAGGCAATTTTTGTTTATTCGACATTGCGAATAAGATATGAAACAACGTAACAACATAACATAAAAAAATCAGTAAAAGCATATAGCGTGGTATTTCAACACAGTTGCAGAAGTTTACAAGGCGATGTTAGCCTCACGTGAAACGCGTCTGCGTAGTTTCATCACATCTGCACATACTTTGTTTCGCATCATCATGCCGCGACGAACGATCGCTTTGAAAAGTTGATACATAATGCGCTGATATATCGCTAACATCAGAAGAGATGGGCTGAACGCAACTATAAAAGCAAAAGTATTTCGGAGTTATCGCAGTTGGTACCATAGCAATACATGTAGTTCCACAAGTAACCGCTCGTGATAAAATGCATCAATGCGAACATTACTGCAAAAGGATTTTTTTATTATTACGCAAAACGAGCGATGATTTTCTGCAGATGCCACAAGGCCTTTCTACGTAAGTACTAACGGAATGAAAATAGAGAGACGCCAATTTGGAAGCACACAGCTATGGCATGCCGTGCTGTACTCTTGCCGAGGGTGATTACAGCCAATCTTTATCACACGGCCAATTCTGCGACGTTACTTCTCTCATTTTGAGAAGCGCAGATATTTCGCTATTAAAGCACACACAAAAAAAAACTGACAAAAAAGACTGATATGCCAGCGATCGTTGCGTCATCAAACAAAGCACAACGCAAAATCAAACAAGCAAAGAGTGAAAAAGCGCTTACGGTGTTTCAAATGGGGGCTCACGATTGTGGCTTGCGGCACTGCAGTGGTGCGAGACGCTTTTACAGCAGTAGTCTTCATTACACATTCAACTCCACTGCGCTATAACCTTGCCTCATCAGAATGAAACGAAATGCACGATAAAAGGTATCACGTCAGAGCAGCCAACTCATGGCTTAAATCACGAAAACTGGGCGTATACGTCGACGTTGTGTAAATATGTGCACGAGATTCATAAAGCAGTAACAATTTGCGATAAAATGTTTTCGAAAACGGAGACATCCACACGACGTTCACGTGTTAATCTACAGCGGAATGCTTGCTTTATGGACACAATGATTTTATGAGGTTTGCTGTCTTTGTTGTTGAAATGGATTTTATTTCGGGCTTTCCATATTTTATGACGGGTTGTCGTAATCAACAAAGAAATATGCTGAGTAAACTGCACTAGTTGCAATGGTACATTCATTGCAAAGCACAAAGAATAACTTAGTGTAAGAAATGATCCAGAGAGACGTTGTATGACATTTGTAATGTAAGTCCACATTGGTTGAACATAGTGACATTCCAGTAAGAGGTGGACAAGACTTTCGGAATGAATTTTGCAAAAAGTACATGCTATTGCCGGGTCAAGTGAAGGATCTGGAGATTTTTTCAAAACCGGTAGATTGTCCCAAAAGCTAAGGTTAGGTTCAGGCAGTGGCCTTAAGTCCTACAGTGGCTGGACTGACTGAACGTGGTGAACGCACGGGTATTTATACCCAGAGCCGCGCCGCTTTTCTCGTCTCTCATTGGCTACTATTATGACGTCGGGAGACGTTATTACGTTGAATCCTGATTTTTTCGGATTCGCCAGTGATTTCTTTTGCGTTTTTCATCGTAGTTTAGACTGGGTATCGTTGTTGTACGTTTTTATTCATTTGGATCAAAAATATTGTTCATATTTTTTGTCTGAATTATTAAAGCAATTAATTTTTATGAGGTTTTGGTTCGCTCTCTTCCTCGTGGTGACTTGCTATTACAAACGGAGTATAAATATACAATAGTTCAAATAACTTCACAATATAATGTCTTTGCAAACTAAGTGTTTTTAGTTGTTACTTTGTTCCAACTTCACTCTCCTGGAACTCAGTCCATTCGGTGATGCGACTTTTTGCTGCTCTAATGCTTTTTCTTTGTCTTTGCTATTCAATGACATTATGGACAAACTTCCGAGTTACTTTCTGAACTTGCTTTTGAAGTCTTCTTTTATTTGTTTTTCAGACTCTAGAGATGCTTCATGTTGAGGATGCAAGGCGAACTCAACATAGATGATCATATTCGCTGCAGTCGTAATGTCTGAATCAGTTCCACATTGCTATTTCTTCTTAGCATGCTGCGTTCAGTGCACATCCAACTGTCTAAACCCGGGGTCTCCAAACTACGGCCCGCGGGCCAAATGCGGCCCGTGAAGCCATTTCATCCGGCCCGCGAAGCCATTTTGTCAATGATGAAAAAATAATATATTAACTAAAAATTTGTGATTTGGTGGAATGCAACCTTTCCCGAAATAATCACATGACGTAAGAAGTCCGGCCCTCGAACAAGTGTGTAATAGCGTATGTGGCCCTCGGACAAAAAAGTTTGGAGACCCCTGGTCTAAACTGTCTAAAAAGTCATGATTACAAGCTGTAGGCCTAAGGAAAGACACTGATTGCTAGTTGAGGGCATAAGGCTTTGGTCCCCATAGTGACGCACTCTTTTCAAGATTGCGTTTATTTACCTTGTTATTTATATGATTTCGTAATGAAGGGGTGTATAAACAATAGTAATTTCAAACTCAGGGCTGAGAAATCTGTCGGTTGCAACCAGTGGCGTAACTAGAGGTTTGAGCCAGGGGGGACAAACTTTGCTGAAGGGGACCCATTGGCCACCATTTGGTTATGCAATAATTAGTTCCCGAAAACTCATATGCTTTACATACATACGGGTTTTAAGTCTTCGCTTGTTCATGCCACATATATGCGGATGTAAGTCTTCGCGCACATCCCGTTCGTCGGAAAAGCCCGAGCTGCATGTGCACAAAGCTTCGCACTGTGGCAGCAAACAACAATAGAGATTACACGCTGCGATCACTCTGTTATTGCTTGTTCGCGCCACGTATACATCTTCTTGTTCTTCACGCACATCCCGTTTGTGGTGAATCACACATTTAACGCAACGCCACCGGGGAGGTTGCAACAGTGGTGAATTGCACATTCAAGGACACGCTAACCTAGAGGTTGCAACAATGGACACTCAAATAACACAAAAATTTTTTTGTAGCGCATTACGAAGCAGATGTTAGATTATTTATAAACACAGACAACACAGGCATGAGCGTCCGCAGATATTTTTCCCGGGGGAGGCAAGGTCGACATTTTGCTTGCCCTTTTCAGACTGTTGACGATGCAATGCAAATGGACGTTTACAAAACGCTTTACCCTTTCTACACCACAATGAATATGACCCATGTTACGATAGCAGTCCCAAAAATGCGCTTCTTTGGGAGAATTGGTTTTATCACATCGTATAAAACTACGTGACTTCCATCATCAGTCACTTTCTCGCTGCATTACCTGCCACAGGTGCAGAACCGTCGCCAGAAAGTTTTAATAAGGGGAATTTACGTATGTGCAGGGGGCTCGACATTCTAAGGTTTAACAAAAACTCCACTGATCCATGGCGTAGCTAGAGTGTGAGCTGCCCGGGGCGGCCCTTGCGTTTGGCGCCCCTGAAGCCCATAAAAACACGTATTGCACACTGGCTCTTGAAGATTTATACACATATTAACTGCTTTGTGCACCACTATAATACTACAGTACTCTCACATGCTCAAATATTGTAGGCCTGTGCTTCAAATACACACCAAAAAACTCAAACATTGTAAGTAACAGTTAAACTAAAAGCAAAAATGACATAGAGGGAAAAATAGTAAAAAAGTGTGAAAAATTAGGACCATCTTTATTTCTGAAATGAAATCTACCATTTTCTTCACAGTAACTTTACTTGCCTTTTTGTTGCCAAATTCTTCAACGACAATGGCAAAATTTATTTCATCTGTCAATTGTTGCTCTATAGACAGTATGGCAAGATTTTTCAACCGCAAGGTGCTCATACTAGATCTTTAAGTAATTCTCGATCAGATTTAGTTTCGAAAAACTCCTTTCACAGGTAGCAAAACTAACGGCAATTGTGAGGAAAATCCGCAGCAGTATTACTATAATTGGAACAGAGTTCTCAAGGTTATGCTTTTGAATAAACTGCAGAAGTTCAAGGGGGCCTTGTTTCTCTACTGTGAACTGCAAATCGGCAGCATCGTATAACTGTGATGCAACAATAACGTTCTTCTTAATTGCACAACAATGACCGCCACTCCCTTTGCTACGCCACTTCTACTGATGCATAGTCATTCATATTTCTATTTGGGGCTTAGCGCTTTGTTTGGAGGACTAAGCCCATAACAGCCCCCATGGCGACGTGACTGTATAGAGATGTCTGCGTTCAACAGTCACATGCGGCAAAACACCTGCTGCCGTAATTTGAAGTGAACCTTTGCTGCCATGTAAAGCAATACAGACTGACCAGATTTCAGCTTTACTTCTACTCCGTGTATTTATGTTGCACATATTTGTATTTCGTTGTCAAAACTACAATCTGTACTGCATAATCAACATTACAAAGATCACTAAGCGAAGTGATGGGATAGGCTACACACCAAAATTTTTGATTAATAACGTTACTGCCAAACTGCCATGTAGAGCGTTCGCAATAGTCAGCAAAAGTTGAGAAATGAGAGTAACTGCTGATGTGGATGGTGATCAGACGATTCCTGATAATAATTGCATATTACTTAATTGACCAGCAGTTCCAAAACTTTTTCGAGCTTGACTGAAATCTGAGTTTGGTGCACATCTTGCGACCCAAGCCTCAAACAGCATGTGTTAACACGACAAAAATGTTGATTGCATGGATGATTTTTGGCAGTAGGCTGCTAAGTTCGTTTTCAATTTCAGCATTCTACTCTTTTCTCAAGTACCTACGCTACACTACAAACAGACACAGAAAAGCAGACAAGTTTGAAAAAATACAACTCAGATTTAGGTTTTGATCGCCTCGGCGCGACCTATTTTCTTATTCTTTGTGAAATCGCAACCTTTGTTTGGGTCGCGACCCACACTATGGGAAACACGGACTTAAATGCTTAAACCTGTTTTAATTTTTTGATTTGTATCGCTTAATCGCATAGTTCACTAAAAGGAGGTGTAAAGTGCACTGCGCAGACGAAAGCCGCGATACCCACTGGGTGGCCAGGAAACGAAGTTATCACCTTTAGCCGAGATGCTGAAATCAACACCATTGGTTCAACTTCCAGCGGTGAATTGCAGACAGCTTTGTTAATTAATTGGCTTTGCAAAACAAAAACGAAGTTGTAGTGTCACTACACAACTTTCTCTGTATTCTAATCTCAAGGTCACTGTCTAATCTAAAGGAAAAGTACACGATAGCTTTCAGACATAAAAGTATTCACAACTGCATTACACTGTCCAAAGCAAGTAGAAGTATAGTGGCCGCAAATGCCCACAACTATGGCCGATCATTACATCACGCAGAGATGCACGTTCAAGACGATGTATAGAAGACTGCACACCGTTTCAACAACTTCGAATTTACGATTCATTTGATGATTTTATTTTACTAAACACTGCACTATTTCAGCATTTTAAATGTCAAGACCAACGGATTTCCAAAACTTGTAGAAACACTTTCATATTCTGCAGTTCATGAAATCTCTAAGAGAGGGCCCAGTTTTTTACATTTAGCTTGCCAGGGGGAGCGACGCGCACCCCTGCCCCCCCCGTCAGTTACGTCACTGGTTACAGCTCATCAGCGAGATGGAGATACCCACTTCAACGAATTTGCGCGGCAATGCGTTGCCGCCTTGAATTTAATTTGTGCATGAAAAATTGCAGGAACGCGATGTAACGCACAAATTGATTTGTTACTGACCCAGTCCCGTCGCCATGGGGGGCTTTGGTGGGCTTAGCCCCCCCAAACAAAGATCCAATCCCCCCCAAAATGAAACAGGAAACACTATAAATTAGTGAAGTTTTTGTACATTTTTAGAATGTCAAGACCCCCACACAAATGCGAACCCCTCGCACAAACACAAAGCCTCCGTGTTGAAAACTTTCTGGCGACGGTTCTGCACTGACCTTTGACGATTTCCTGGTAATCAGACATGCAGACACCTTGATTTGCTCACAATGGTACGTTTTAGTCTGAACATCAAGACTTTCTGTTTATACGTTATTTGGTGAAAACAAGATCAAATTTGGGCAAATTTTTTTGCATCCCCAGAAATAGGCACTGTCGTACACCTATGACCACAGGGTTACAGACACATTCTTAACATTATTGTTCGCTAACCCGTAACACTTGGTGGGACGCTAATTCCTAAACTGGTCGAAGCCAGGTGAAGTACGAATGCGTTATGACATGCACACCTTCAAACAAACAAACACTGCAATGTCCGAGCACTCAGTCACAAAGTAGAGTGCGGTTGTAGTGTTCAAAGAATAGGGACGAGTATAAACAATCCGACTGCATCAAAGCATGTAACCATACGTTGTTAGACTTCTGCATCTTTCGAGAAACAAGTACTTGTTTTTTCGTAGTGGTGCTTCAAATGTAGGAATGTTACATTGAACCTGATGGCTACTAACACTCACTCTCCAGGGCAGGTTGTATAGAGTTCTGCATCCAAAATTGTAAGCCACCCGCAATCTTTGCATGCATGACTTTCTGAAATTCATGGGCGTCCGCAGGGGGGAAGGGAACGGGCATTTGCACCCCTGGAAATTGGGACTAAGAATAAAAAATTTCTAAAACACCTGAAGTTAGCACCTAAGTTCCGATTGAATTGATTGAATTTTTGCAATCACAGTTTATTTGGCGTTATAACACTGACACTGCGCAAGAGCCACGATCACTATTCTGGTGTCATGCAATGATGAGCTTGCAGTTCACTCATGTCTACTCCATCGCCTGAGAAGGCAGGTTCTGAAACTTGCTAGCGGATTGTTATACAGTATTGTTGATGTTTATTGCGAAACATTGACACGACAATAAATCTTCAAACGTTTACGTTACGGTTGTCAGTGTTTTTCCGCATATGACCAGGGCTCCCACTGCGAGGTTCTTCGACCCACATCTGCTTTTTTAGTGGACCTGGGCGTCTATAGGTTTAATTATGAAAAAGCGCGTTAAATCCGTGATTTTTGAAGTGATAAATTCATCAGCAACTTCAGTGTGTTCAATAATACAATGATAACTTCATATTCAACTGTTAATGTTTGCACTGCAGAAAAAAATTTGGAAGAGGAAGTATAATTAAATTAGCATGGGCGTCCGCAAGGGAGAAAAACGGCATTTGCCCACCCCTCTGGAAATTGCGATTAAGGACCAAAATTTTTTAGAAAACCTTACGTCAGCAGCTTAATTCCGATTAATTGAATTAAAAATTCTTGCAATGACAGTTTATTTGCCGATATGACACTCACACTGCACAAGATCCAGGTTCACAGTTATGGTGTGAATGCAGTGATCAGCTTGCGGTTCACTCATGTCCCCTCCTTTACCTGCAGAGGCGGGTTGCGAAACTTGTGAGCAGATTGTTCTACTGTTGGTCTTTATTGTGTAACAATAGTATGAAAAAAAATCTGCAAAGGTTCACTTCATGTTACGGTAGCAGGCACTTTGTTGGGTATTACGGTAGCAGGCGTTTTGTTGCACTGTTGAACGCAGACTTCGCAGGTAATGCAGCGAGACGTGAGCGCTGACAGCGGAAACCAAGTACATTTATACTGTGCGAAAAAAAGCATGAGTGAATCCAGGGGTGCAACCAGCTCTTCATTTCGGGGGGGGGCAATTTTCATGAAATTTCATTCGATGACGTCATCGTGCTTATTCAACTGTGGTACAACTTTTTCGCAAACGGTCACAGATATAGTTCTCTTCGCAACATTTCCGAAAATCAGAACTTTTCAGTTTTAATCAAGATGCAGACCGAACGATCAGGACAGAGTAAAAATTAGTATCCTAATACAAACACTTGGTTCCGTACTCATCTAGTGCGGTCATGGCTTTAGTGTGGCAGATGTGTAGGCTACTAGTAAACCTGCCTAACTTTTCGTCTTGTTTTAGCAAATTCATCAAATCCATTATCTAGATTTCTTAAACTTCAGTTGAATACATTTGGTGTGAGATAATTTCTGCAGACGATATTTTGAGTGGTGAAGTTGTCAGATACAAGAGACGGGAATGACTGTTAGGATATGTTTACTCAGTGATGCTATTGTTTCAATTGTAGATACGAGATTTCGCCTGCCAACTGAAACACTCGAAAGCAGTGGCGTGCAGAGGGGGGTGAACGGGGCGACGGCCCCGGGCATCCAAGGCAGGGGGGCATCCAAAGGGTGAAATTACAAAAAATTAAATGCTGTAACTGGATGATTTTTTCTATTGCAAATCTACTAATGCATGCTGCATTGATTAAATTTTTCGGAATTTGTTGTCAACACTAATTTTTATGCATGCAAATGCCAGTAATTTTTACATTCGTGGATACCAGGGACCTATACTCTATAAGTGTGCAAACTGATAGTGACGTGACTTGTTCCAGATCGTGCGATGAAAGGAAAATCACAAAAAGGTTGAAAGACAATCAGGGTTGAGAAAAACCCGTTTTTTTGAAAAAACAACTCACCTGTTTTTTGTTTCTTTCATCCGATTTTTTTTGTTTTTCTTTAAAAGGAACAGGTTTTTGTTCTTTTTGTAAAAAAAACACAAAACCCCATTGTGAATTGTTTTTATTGCATCATGCAATATCACCATTTTCAGAATTACACAATAATTACTTGATATACCTATTTTGGCATTCAAATTTGAGGGTAAAGAAATGTACCCCACCTTTGCTTTCACAACGTGTTGTTGGTCAATTCACTCCACAGTGGTAAGGCTTGGCAAGAACGCGGACAGTAAACAGAGAAATGCCACTCCCACACAAACTCTGCAGTTTCACGTCAAATTTATGTACATGCCCTGCTACTTCAGCATCTATATAGTGTTAGTGTATATTATTTTTTTCGTTTTGTTTCATTAAAAAATGTACACTTAACTGTGCAAGTGTGCTGCTTATTTTATTTTTTGCTTCATAATACATTTTTCAAAGAAAAAGTAAGGAGTGGGATTTTGGTGGGTTTCATTGTTTTTTTAAAGTTGGCTCTTTCAAAAAACCTGGTGGTTTGTTTTGGTTGGATTCAATTACATCAACACTGAAGAATGATAATTACGGACGTTTAGTTGAATTTCTGAGCCAAATTTCAAAACTGCACTAACAACTGTCCTCTTTGGTTCTATGATGCATCACTAGTTTCCCATTTCGTTTTTTGTGCTAATACAGTCGCACACCTGTACTTGCAATATGTGCTTCGTTCCGAGCTTCCTCATTAATATGGCATTGCAGGCGGATTGATCATAACGGCTCATACAAGCCCGTATTTTTTCCCCTTAGTAATTGTACATATAAGAGCCACATAATGAAAAACGAAAATTTTCTTGCGTACTTCATGCGCATTCTCAATTCTTGTGTAGTTTAGCAAGTTTCAAACTGTTAACCCGGGGTGTCCGCTATCCAAGCCTCATACCCTCTGATCGATTGCTACACGACAAAATATTCGCGCAGCCTTGTATTTTTGCAGTTGTGAACCGCGCTGACGAAACACTGAAAGTGTTCTACTACCCTGTTTTCAGGCGTTGCCGGATACTTTTGCAGTCGTGAACTGCACTGTCTTAGGGGACCGCTGATAATTTATGTTCATAGCAGTGACACATTGTAGCCTACAACAACGAGTAAAGAGAGTGCGTGTAGAACAGGGGTGGCCAACCTTTTTGAAACTGAGCTACTTCTCGGGTACCGATTAATGTGAATGGCCACCAGTTTAATACATGCATCATTAATAAAATTAATATTCATCTATGTGAAGACACTGATAATGTTAACGCTATTTTATGAACAGGCTCGCGGGTGATCCACGTGATCCGTGCGGGCGACCTGGTGCCCGCGGGCACCATGTTGGTGACCCCTGGTGTAGAATATTATGCACAGGGACGTCGGAGAATGGAGGCATAGCGAGGGCAGCATCTGTCCTTTTGTCCCTCTGTCCTTTCAAAAGAGGGGCAACGGGGGCGGAGGTGCCTTTTCATCATGGGTGTAGGAGTAGGCAAATTTTTGGGGTGCAAAGAATTTTGCCCGAATTTCCCCGAACTTGTCCGAAAAGTTTTTTGTGAAACTTTTGCCTACGAATTTTCTTCCACAAGATCATGAACCCCTTTTTTTGGTAACCTCCAGAAAAAATTTTTCATGTGTTTTTGTGTGAACCTTGGGTGCCATTTTTGAAGCCAAACAACGTTGGGCGCCATTTTTACCCGGATTTTCAGGGCTTTTGCCAAGATTTTCAGCAAATCAAAACTTTTGGGGGTGCGCTTGTAACCCCTGCATCCCCACCTCCAACACTACTGCTTTTCATAGCAAGACAAAGAAAAATTCAAATAAGACTTCTCTTAAACATAATTAGAATACAAAATTTCATCTTTGTTCTTTGAAAGTTTCTGCAAATGTCGGAATTGCTATGCAATGTTTTGAAAGTTTCGGGGAGCAAATGCCCCAAATGCCTCCCCACTGGTTGCGCGCCTAAGTGAATCTGCAGCAATGCTTACACATGTTTAAAAAATCAATTGTTGGTGCGCGTGTGACCGATGTACCTGAGTGTCAAAATACACTTACGCAGGCTTCTTTTCCACCACCATGAAACTATGCGGCTTGGTAGAATATGTTCATGCAGGCTTGTGGGAATGCGTCTTAATCGGTTTGTTTCTGACATCTGAGTGAATACTGAGTGCAAAGCTTTTGGAAAGCCTGCGTGGTGTTCGAATTCTAGTGAGCTGTCTGTAGTCATGTCAACATACAGGTCCACTTCTCCCGTTCCGGTTTGTGCGTGATGAGCGTTCACAGTTAAAAAATTAGCAAAGACAACCAACGCTTTACTGCTTGCTTTGGAAGTGATCCCAGGCGTTTGCAGCTCTTGTTTCTAAGTGATGCAGAAAGTCTTGCTAGCAGATCGAGCAACCAGGGGGCGGTCAACCGAGAAATTGCCCCCACCCCAAAATTTTCAAAGACATGTTCGATTGTTAGGTACAGCATCAAGCTACAATCATTTTGCGCCCCCTCGAAAATTATAACTGGGTGTGGATCTGCTTGCTAGGTAAAATAAATCCATAATTTGTGGTTAGTTGAAAACCATGGCAATGCTTACTAAAAAGAAGTACCCTGCGTAGAAAATCTGCTGATAACGTACTGTATAAATTGCAAATTATCACAATATACCTTGCTTTTGCTACCAATGAAGTGCATTTTTTGTAACTGTTACCGCAACGTGGAGCATTTTCGTTGCGGTGTAGAAAGGGTAAAGTGTTTTGTGAACGTCCATTTACATTGCATCGTCAGCAGCTTGAAAATGATAAGCAAAATTTCGACACTGCCCCCACCTGGAAAAATTTCTGCGGACGTCCAAGCTAAAATTACACCATAAATGCGATGCATACATGGACGTACAAAGGAACGAAAAAGTACATTTTTAACTGCATTTGAGCTACGGGAAAAAGAGACTCGAAGCTTGTTTGCTGCACATTATTGGTATTGCAGTTGACTTTGAATGTCTTTGTCATCTGAGAGCTCAGCATCCAGTACAATCCCCAGATATTTGTAGTGGTTAACAGATTTTACGTTCCAACCACTCAGTGTCAGTAATGGCGGGGTGACTGTGCTTTTTACACTCTTAGTTTTGAATGTCATACAAACAGTTTTGCTGCAGTTGAAAATAATTCCATACGATTCTGCATACGCCTGACACACATCAAGTATACTTTGCAACTCTCGTACACTTGGGCAAAACATACAATTGGTCAGCAAAACATCAAATGATTTAATAAGACTTCACCAACATAACACCCTGCTTTAGGGTTGTTTAGTTCAGTGGATAAATCATCTAAATCAGTGGTTCTCAAAGTGGTCAATATCGCCCCCAGGGGTCAATTGGACCATCCAAGGGCCGATAAATAGTCCATCCAAGGGCCGATAAATAGTCATGGGGTCGAATGGGGGTCATTGAATTGCCAAGGGGTCAATGAATAACGGCTGGTGTGTACTGGAGCAATGAAACCTCCAATTCAAAATTATTGCTAATGGGGCAAGGAATGCAAACGGCGTTTTTCAACAAATCAAACAAAATTAAGAGGACTGATCAAATCTCAGCTGCAGTAGTTTAAAAGTACATTCGATTCGAAGAGTTTTTTATTAAATCATCCATTGTGATGACTAGGGCAACCATTTTTTGACCTAAAAACTAAAAATTGTGACTTTATAATTCAAAACGTTTGACTTTATTTTGACCAATAGATTTTCGGCGTTTGCAACTGCAAAATAATTCAGTCTTAGGCGTTGCGGTTAACCCAGAAGTATATTCATGCACTCTAAGCTTCGAAATAAAAAAAATTGTTTTTAACTTTGGGGATGATATACAGATAAGTACATTAATAACTAAAGTAGTGGCAAACCTGAGAAGATCATAAAGTTGAAACACTATATGCAGAATGGATTGAACATTTGCCAAACCAAGTACTGTAAGACCACATTTCTTGTCTTAACACGTCTATCCTACACGGGGGCGCAGCCAGGATTTTTCTAAGGGGGGGAGCTGAAGTTATAGAAGCAAAAGCCTTGAAAAGGAAAAATTGCTTGTGATTAGAATAGTCAAGGAAAGCACATAATTTGTAGATAAACAATTGACTGTACCCACCACGAAAACTGGGGGTCCTTCCAACAAACCTGCCATCTTGTTTCTTTGATATTCTTTCCTGACGACCGCAAAACTCGACAAACTTGATTACATGTCTCAGCCGAGTTTTGTTTTGATCTATGATCTTTTTCCTACTGTCGGAAAGCATATTT
>Ga0210059_1008063_pt1 | contig 16680 bp, 13 predicted proteins | sample Ectturendosymbi2_FD_188042 | JGI IMG/M metagenome (GOLD analysis project Ga0210059, IMG submission 188042) | Ecteinascidia turbinata endosymbiont from Florida, USA - Sample 2 (SPAdes) (version 2) | ecosystem: Host-associated > Tunicates > Ascidians > Unclassified | place: Key West, Florida...
ATGATTTCAAGCAAAACTCTTAAACTTCAACGCAGAAATTCTAAATCCAGTAATTTTTTTCAGTTTCATCAACACTAAAAAAGCCTTCAAAAAACTATACATGTTTTATTTCGAGACGTTTCGGATTATTCTTAATCCATTTTCAGTCAGAAAATAAAGCAACACTTGGCAATGTCAGCAATTCAAAACCAAAAGGCTTTGTGACGCAAGAAGAGACAAGAAGAGAAGTGGCTTTGTGACGCAAGAAGAGAAGTGGCTTCTGCTTTTAACCACCGTGAATTATTAATCAAAGAAACGCTTTTAATACAAGAGCAGCAGCCCGAGATTAATGTAGACAATTTTTCCACCCCTTTATACCTCTTTAACACGTAGATTATGATGTCAAATATTGTCTGATGTTCAGCTCTTATGGCAATACATGTTTCGTACATTTATCGTTGGTGTTGACGTTGACATTTGGTGCTAGTTGTAGACTTGCAGTACTTATTTGTTAATTTTTTTGCATCCTTCACTTGCAATGGTTTGTGAATTGCCTCTCGCTGCTGGCCTCGGCTTGTTGTCGTAAATTATGGCCTTACGTAGATTTTGTTTTAATATTCTCTGCATAACTTTTGGCCCTCCATTTGCTTTCAGCAATTTTGACGTGGCTGGCTGTCTTGGGTTTGCGTTTGACGTCTTTTGCGTCACAGCATTGTCTCTTCCTGCGTCACAAGGCCTTATGGTTTTGAATTGCTGACATTGCCAAGTGTTGCTTTATTTTCTGACTGAAGATGGATTAAGAATAATCCGAAACGTCTCGAAATAAAACATGTATAGTTTTTTGAAGGCTTTTTTAGTGTTGATGAAACTGTTAAGTCTATCCCAGTTTTATGCTCCTAAGAATGTAAATTTGTTCTGTGCATTGGATTCATTGTAAAAGCTTACTGCTCGATGTCCAGTGTTGGTTTGATGCACTGTAATTAACATGACGAGATGTTTCGGTACAAAAAATAACCCCAACCATTTAGTAGGTTTGCCTACAAGCAGTTCAACTCTTGGAATACAAAGAAACTTTGCTTTCTACGCGTATTAATGCTAAGCCGTAAAAATTGCATTTTCAACTTGGTCGGTTTTAAAGAGTATTTGCCAAGGTGCTTAGGTATATAACAGCTTCCTTGCAAGTAGGAGGGTAGCCCAGCGAGACCGTTGAATTTTAACATTGTGTCAAAAACATTTCGATTTGGGCAAAACACGTAGTGCAACAACTGATTATGTTACTTGAAAAGCAATAGTGAATGTCTGTAATCGCATAGATTATGTTGCTCACGATTGACATCGCTTAGTAGACAAACTGGCGATTTTTATTCAATGTTGATGTGCATTTTTTTGTTCTGCGAAAAGTTTGTTTTTTCGCGGGTGCAAAATTTTTGTTGCTGGGCTTGTGAACGTTGTAAGCATCTAAGAAAATGCAAATGGTAATGAAAACAGACAATGCTATTATTAAGGTGGAGTAATAACAATGTCATTCACGGTTCTTAAAAGACGAGTTTTTTTCATAAGACTAAAGTCGTCAGATTAGAAAAAGGGAATTAGCCTATGTAGTTGTTGAGTTTATTTAGCGCAATCCGAGGCACGAAGCTCAAAGTGAAGACGTCTGCGACCCAGGCCCGTAGTCAGGTTTTTAGGTTTGGGGGGCACAATACATTTTTAGGGGGGCAATATTTTTGTTTCATGGTATGTTTAAAACAAATTATTATATTAATTTTTAGCGATTAACTGGGCAGCATATTGCCAGTTGTCTGTTTTCAGTCTGATCTCATACGATTTGTGATTGTACCGGTATGCCACGTGCCATGGGTAGTTTGTACTGGTATGCTATTTGTGATTGTACCGGTATGCTACGTGCCGTGGGAAGCCAAGCAGAGAGGAAGACTCCAGCGCCTTTCTCAAATTTTCATAAACGATGATATTTTCCAGAAAAACTATCCATACAAAACTAAGAGCATTTATTTAGTTATGCGCTTTTCTCCGGAAACAACAAAGGAAAACAACATGAAAAACAATCGCCTATGCTTCAAGCAGGACCGTAACTAGGGGGGAGCAAATATCCCCTAAATTTCTTTTCGCCCCCCTGGAAAATGTGTTGGAAATAAGGCCCCTCTCAGAAAACTCTTCGCCCACCCTGGTATCCCAAGCTGGTTGCGGGCCTGGCTTCAAGATATCTTTCTGACTACATGCCAGTGCTTGATGGCTATGTGTCGCATTTGATTCAGTAAAAACTTTGTTCGATGTTTGCCTAATGCACTCTTCACGTTTTTAAAAAACATCACAATATGTTGTCATAAACAACAAAACTGAACCAATTTTATTCGTATCGGCATTCAAAGTGAAGATGCTGGTATGAAAGAAACTCCGTCTAATTTCTCACAAGAGTCGCAACAATGCACGAGATTATATATAATAAATACATACATTCTATTGGTCACTGAAACAATCAATCAATCGTTCCCATTAACAGCTGGAAGTCAAACCACGTCAGGGATGTAGTGCTAACAAAAAGGTGTGGGAACTCATCCAAAAAATAGCCATTTTGAAACAGTTTCAAACTCATTTTGAAACAAAACGTGAAAAAGGTGTGGGAAGGCCGTTACCACGCGTTTCCGCCTCACTATACCCCTGAACCATGTAGGACTCTAGCATGTAGACGTTTTACCTTTTATCAACACTCGCAGTTTAACGTCTTTTAGTACAACAAAAAACGAAAAGATGAAAAAAGCAAGAAAAGAAATGTCACAAAAGCTGCAGTTCTGACACCTGCTACGTAGCATAATAGATGAATAATATTCATGGAAGCACTTGCAGTGTCAAGAGAATACTCCAAACATGCAGTCGTCGAGTTTTGGTCGAAAATTCAGAAAAGATGTCTTCGTTTTCCACAGCAACTGTTTCGTTACTTTCAAAACCTAACAAAACCAGCTGACATTTATACGGTCGCAGTGGCGTAACGAGGGAGGGAAAGGGGGCATAATTCCCGGGCGCCGAATCACTACGGGGAGCGCCGAATGACTGCGGGGGCGCCAAAAATCCAAATATTGTCACAAGTTCTTTCTTCAATGCAATACATTTGATTCTTAAAGACCTCAAATTCGAACATGGTGGCGCCAAACTTGCTTCTTGCCCCGGGCGCTGACTAACCTAGTTACGCCCCTGTACGGTCGTGTGTCAAGCACCTGCGATAAGGTGTGAGTATCCTCACCACACTGGAGAAGCTTGCTTCGCATGTGGCTGTCGAAACTCCTATACAGTTAAGCCCACGCTCAGCAGCAAGTGTATGGTGGGAAAAGCTGCTTTATAGTTCCAAAGCCATATCAAAACCTGGTCCAAATTCATACGGGTGTTTCAATTTGAAAACACATCAGGAAGCTTTGATGAGACAATGCTTTTCACAGTAGTGGTTTCAGCATCGAGATTTTCACTAATATTTTGGGGTGTTGAATTGACTAAAGAGTAAAGAGGTTGTAACTCTTTCCTTGTACAGAAAGCAATTCGATGCTGGTGAATTAAGAACACGCAAAGATTTGATGAGATCCATACCAAACTCCGAAAACCCGTGACTGAATCCGCTGTAAATAGTAGGTCTATCAATGATTTCAAAGTGAGATGCTTTCAAATTCAAACTCTCACTTTCATTGTGAATTCCGATGTGTTTTGTTATGAATGACGTACTCTCTGACTCGAGATGAAACTGACTTTTTTCGCTTGTTCAGAGGGTGGGATGCAGTTTTGCTTGTTTAGAAGGTGGGATAACTGTAGCTTGCTTGCACCACCCACTAAGTACGGAATACGCGCTAGCTGTATTTTATACTGACTTCTTGTCAGTGCTGCAGTGATCTATACATATGCTGAAGCATTTCTACGCCAGACACATAATTCACTAACCTTTTGTGATCACCTTCCACTTCGCGCAGCCTACATTATCCTACTGGGTTTGGTTTGGCTATTGCAAGGAGTTCTGTTTGACTACAAGCAAGGCCAAGACCAGACCCTCTAAGATGCGAAACTGCCCAGTACCACCAAATCATTTGCGCAGTGAAATCTGATTCTCGTACACTTGCAAGATTCAAAAACGTTGGAAAAGCAAGAAAACAAAGAGAAGCTATTTGAAACAGGCCCGTAACCAGCTTGGAACACCAGGAGGGGCGAAAAGTTTTCTGAGAGGGGCCCAAATTTTTGAACTATGTCCAATATTTTCAAACTATATCCAACACATTTTTACAGGGGGGTGAAAACTTTTCTAGGGGGGCTTCATCACCCCCTGGTTACGGGCCTGGTTTGAAATAAATGTGTAGGCCCTACTTTGTTCGTTAATTCATTAGATTTTATTCTTATCCTAAATTCTAATAATTCACGAAATTTGTAATTAATTTAGAATTCTGGCAACTCAGCTTTAAAATATTCATGCCCACTAAAACTAACATTTGCTAAAATTTTCTTAGAGAGAACGCTGTCTAAGTCTTTATACTATAAGATTACCATATCCAGCTTGCTAGTGCCATGGCGTTCGCGCTAACAGAGAGACTGCAGAAACGGTTTCGAAAGACTGTCTCCAGTGAGTGTGACGTCACAAATCGAAATTGTTACCAGGGTGTACATTCCTCAATACAAGTTATTTTGTAACAATGAGGCTACCTTTTAATGCAACGTGCGGTGATGTTTCGAGTTGGCGTAACGATTAAACAGATTGAAAACAAAGCATTTGCAAAATTAATTAATTTTTCCAGTTTGAATCATTTGGGGGGGCACAAACAAAATTTGGGGTCACTGCCCCTGAATGCCCCCCGTGGCTACGGGCCTGCTGCGACCACGCTTACAAAAATAGCGTTTCCCCAAATTAGCTGGAACGTGAAAGAAACGCTGTGACGCCTTCAAGAGCAAGAACGTGCGATGTAACAGAAAAGCAACATTTCATTACAAGGTAAGTTACAAGAACTTTTTCGTGCTGGTTTGAACGAATTTAAATACGACTACGTAGATTTCACACAGCATTTTTATCTACAAAATCATGTTGCAGCAACAGACATGAAAGCACTTTGCAAACAACAAACGACACTTCAAGCAGTGGCGTACCTCGGGTTTACCGCGTCTGGGGACAAACTCAGTTTAAGCGCTCCCAAAGCCCGTTCGTGGCAGCATAAAATAAAAGAAACACTGCAATCTGATGCTTTACTTGCAATTATCTAATTCCAAGGATAAAGTTGCCTTCAGTGCGCCAGACGTTTCGGCCAAAGATGGCTTGTACTTCCATATGCATGTAAATCACTTTCATGTGTCGCTTGCTTGGCCTTTCCTTTCTTGCTTTGGCCGACTTTGGGATCTAGAGATTTTGTACCAAATGTAAAGCATGTTTTTCACCCACAGACAGCGTCTGAAGCATCTCGGCTGACATCCGAAAAGTGTTGCTCGAAATTTTGGCAGATATGGAATCTGTATGAAATACCAAAGACGGTGATATAAAATATGTGCTCGTGGGTTGTGCGTAAAGTTGTTAAAGTAAAAGATCAATGTCGGGTTGTCAACCGAGATCTGTCTGCTTCAGACGCGATCTAAGCGTAGAAAGCATGCTTGACATTTTGTATAAAATCTATAGATTCCGAAAAGTGTTCCTCGACATTTTGAAAGATATGGAATCTGTATGAAATACCAAAGACGGTGGCATAAAATATGTGCTCGTGGGTTGTGCGTAAAGTTGTTAAAATTAAAGATCAATGTTAGGTTGTCAACCGAGATATGTCTGCTTCAGACGTTGTCTGTGCGTAAAAAGCATGCTTTGCATTTCGTACAAAATCTCGAGATCCCGAAAAGTGTTTCTCGAACTTTTGACAGATATGGAATCTGTATGAAATACCAAAGACGGTGATATAAAATAAGTGCTCGTGGGTTGTGCCGAAAAATGTGTAAAATTGGGGTAAAAACGGTTGATTTTCCGTTTTATGGTCCATGCTTATGTTGTTGTTTTCTTGTTTTGGAGGTGTGTTTTGCATTTCAATGTGATTTTTTTCGTTGAAAAAGGTTTCCAATCTTTCTGATGTTGCTTTACTGTCCATTGCAGTGAAAAATATTGTTTGTTTATGACTCCTTGACATTTCGAAAATTTTTTGACGAACCTCGCATCCAATCGTAAGTGCGGCTGGCGAAAGTGCGGCTGGCGAAAGTGCGGCTGGCGAAAGTGCGGCTAACTTCACCTTGGTCAATTCACCTGATGCCAAGATCACGACTGGATTTTTTGTCTCAAGATTAAAACCAAATACTAGAATTGTCAGTCTCCAAAATTGTTTTGGCACAAGTTGCAGAATGCAAGAAATGTGCCGTTTTAATCATTGAGAACCAGGCTTGGGATGCATCTTTCAAAATTTCAGCAAAATTCTTGATGAATCTCAATCTGACATACGCGAAGTTCTCATCTGCAGGAAATGGCCACAAGAACTTGTATTGGACTATCACAAATGTCCCTTAGTGACACATTTCAAACCACGTTCATGGCATCTAAACAGCTTTTTGGTGCCATCAACCAATTCTGTTAAATGAGAAAAAATGGAAGGGGCTATGAATAATCTCAATCTGGTCACTTACAACTGCAAGGGTTTTATGTCTTCAATGCTTGAAGTGCAAACCTTCTTAAATGATTACCAGATTATATTTCTTCAAGAGACCTGGTTGTCAAAACAACAGCTTGGTAATTTATCCTGTTTAGGTATGTCTCATTTTGCATTTGGGAGGGCAGAATATGACTTTATTAATGATGGCCTGGTTTTGGGTTGTTTGCATGGTGGAACTGCCATCTATTGGTCTAAAAATCTTAAAGCTCCATCATTTTCAAATTGTGATGGGTGTGTAATAGCCTCAAAAGTTAAGAGTGTTTTAAAAAAAATTAGAGTTGTATTTAAGTAATGCGTGCCTGTCATACTGCAGTAAAGCTAATACTGATGACTTTTTAACATGCTTGGACAAAATGAAACAAGTCATGCGCTGCAATGCCCAAATATTGTATTATGGGGGACTTTAATGCTGGGGTCACAGATACATTGGAGCTTTGTTAGAAGACTTTTGTCTAGAAAATGATTTCATCATTCATTTCCGATTATGCTCCACTACCCCAGGACACATTTTACATACATTAATGATGCACACAACACAACGTCTTGGATAGACCATTTTGTATCATCCTTTGCAATGCATCAAGCAATGTTTATGATGGAAGTGCTGACTGAGTGCTTAATTTCTGATCATTGGGCTGTAGCAGTCACCATTCAGTGTTCCAACCTTCTAGAATTTGATGATGAGGTGATAGAGCCCCAGTCATGTTGAATTGACTGGCTTAAGGTTACTGCCCAGAAAAGAGATGATTCAACAGGCAAAAAGAAAGCAGGTAAATTTAACATTCATGACTGGAACTTGGTGGTCAAATCAAAACATCAAATTGCAAAGGCAGCCTTCTGACTTTGGGTAAACTACAATAGATCCAAGACTGGTGACATATTCAGGAACATGGTTAGTGGTTAAGACAAAACAATTTTTTCAAATATTCACTGTGGCAATGCTACAAAGATGTTGAAATACATAAAGCCAATGACCTAGCAGTTGCACTGCAAGCTGGTGAAACCAACGAGACATTTTGGCAGAAGGTCAACAACAAAAACAGATCTCCATCACTACCAACATTGTTGGGTGGATTAAATGTTCGTTCAGAGATTGTTAAAATGTGGAAAGTCTTTATAGAGAATATTTAACCCTTGATAACTCTGGCAATGAGTCTGCAGAGTTTGTGGAACATATCATAGACTGCAAGGAGAACTATCTGGGTACTGAAATGCACATGTGTTCTGTTGTTTCACTGACGTTACTTCTTCAAAGGCTGCCCTTGAATAAAAGGCACCAGGCCCTGATTTTATTTCTGCAGCAGCACTTGCTGTATGCAGGTGAATCTTTGTTTTTTCTTGGCTTACTATTTAATATGTGCGTTGTTCACAGTTTGCTACCCAATTCCTGCTTAAACACGAGTATAGTTCCCATATGCACAAATAAAAATGGGAAAATGACTGACACATCAAACTAGACCTGTGGCACTTGCCACAGTGGTGTCAAAGCTACTTGAACGCTTCTGGGTGCAGCTCTCCTTTTCATGGAACCACAGACAGTCAATTTGGTTTTAGGGCTGGTTGTGGTACTGACCAATGTACATTTTTGTTGAAGCGAACTCCTTCATACTTCGTGAACCGTGGCTCATCAGTGTATGCTGTTTTTTTAGCTGCCTTGAAAGCATTCAGTTGAGTATACACATTAAATTATTTGATAAATTAATTCAAAGAAAGGTGCCAATGTGTTTTGTGCGCCTACTGAAACATTGGTACAAGGAACAAACGATGCAAATAAAATGGGTCAAGCATTTTTCTGAACCGTTTAATGTGTCTTATGGGGTTAGACAAGCGGGAGTATTGAGTCTATACTTGTGTGCTGTGTATTTAGATGATTTATCAAGTAAACTAAAAACAGCATCAAAGCAAGATGTTATATTGATAAAGTCTTATTAAATCACTTGATGTTTGCTGACCATATCTGTGTGTTTTGTCCAAGTTTGGGTTACAATTACAAAGTACACTGGATGTATGCCAGGCTTATGCAGAATCGCATGGGATTATTAGCAACTGCAGCAAAAGTGTTCGTATGACGTTTAAGGCTAAGAGTGCAAAAAGCATTACTGACATGGGGTGGTCAAAATGTAAAATCTGTTAATGACTACAAATATCTGGGAGTTGCACTGGATGCTGAGCTCTAGGATGACAAAAACATTCAGAGGCAACTGCAATACCAATATTGTGCAGCAAACAAGCTGTGAGCCTCTTTTTCCTGATGTTCAAATGAGAGTTAAAAATGTGTGTTTTCGTTCCTTTTGTACACCCGTGTATGCATCACAATTATGGTGTAATTTCAGGAAGTCATGCATGCAAAGATTGTGTGTGGCCTGTAATTTTGGATGCAGAGCTCTGTATAACCTGTCTTGGAGCTGGAGAGCAAGTGTTGGTAGTCATTTGGTTCAATATAACATTCCCACATTTGAGGCATTACTAAGAAAAAATGTGATTTTTTCTAAAAAGATGTTGGATAGTCTGACAACGTATGGTTGCGTGCTCAGATGCTGTCAGATTGTTTATACCATATTTGCCCCATTCTTTGAACACTACAACCGCATTTTGCTTTGTGACTGAGGGCTCGGACATTGCAGTGTTTGTTCGTTTGGGGGTATGTCATGCCACAATGCATTCGTACTTTAACCTGGCGTTGACCAGTTTAGGAAGTAATGTCCTACTCTGCAGTAGTGTTGTAACAAGTGTTAGCAAACAATAGTGTTACGAATGTGTCTGTAGTAAACTTGTGGTTCTGCCTCCAACGCCGTTCCAAACGTTCTGTTAAATACGTGTCTGTAGCCCAGTGATTCAGCCTTGTCGTTGTGCAGAAAGTGTGTATTTGAACTATGGACTTTACGTCTGCGGGCAAAAATACATTGGTATTGTTATTATTATTAGCTCCCTTTCCTGGTCACGTGACACTGTGACTGCTGAATCACCAAATGCTGGAGTGATCGAACGAGCTTTTGGGAAAGTGCGCACAGCGCGCTCGTAGTTGCTTGGTTCGCAAGTGAGCTCCCCGGCAAAAGTGTGTTCGCGAAGGAGGCGCCTAAGGTTTGCCAGTCGCTATAACGCCTGCGTTGGCTGGATGATGCAAGAGTGACTTTGTAGTCTGTTGTTTTGAAATGGTGCAACGTGTTGGTTTTAAAACCGTGGATCGCAGACGCCGGGTATACCGCTCCCCGTCGGATGTTTCATAGCATAATTCTTATGTAAACAATCGCCGTAGCACACTCCAAGCTTCAGTAGCTGCTGTTATTGGTCTGAGTTCTTGCATGGCTGATGCGTTGTGGGCTCGCGCGATGGAATTTTACACTGTGGGGAAAAGTTCGTTACAACTACCGGTAGCCACAGTTCGTGTGTTTTTCTTTACTTGTTTTCAAGTGCCAACATTTCGCCTGTAAGATTTGTCTTAAATTTACAGGACTGATGATGCGTTGGAAAACGCGAAACTAGTTTTCCCGTCAATAAACTGTGACTGATTTACTTGCCGCCATCTTTGTGGCCTTTAACGATGAAAAATAGATACGCTTGCAAGTTTTAATCATCGCAGAAGAATGAAAGCAGAAAGCAGGCAGATTCCTCAGAAGCTTGCCGCAAGGCTAAAGTTTGTTTACGGATTTCGGGAGAATGTCTCTCGCTGTCACAGTTGGCGGGAGGCTTTACCGGGTGATATTCTCCAAACTTTGCAAGGTTAGTTCAGGCATTCTGCAGATATTCTGAATCGTGGGGCGTGTTGTTGCAAGCTCCCAAGTGTGGACGTCGCCTTACCAGTTGAGAACGACGTATTCTATTGTGTTAATCATCGCTGCTTGAGTTAGGAATTATTAAGTTTATGTTACTTACGCAGCTTCACTGAATGCATAAAGTTGAGTAAGACGTAATTCCCGGTTTTAATTGTCGCAGTTGGTGTTGTGCGATTCTTCACTTTTTTATTTCAGGTACATAGTCATTATACATTTACGAATGAAACATAAGAATGGCAGGTCGACCCCAGGTGCTTAGTGGCAATGAAGTCACAAACCTTGTTACGAACAGTTCTGGAGAGCAGGATAGTTGTGATGTTGGTTTACTCAATTTGGACAGTGACGATGAAGTCATGGACAATTTGGAAGCAGACCAACTATACGATAGTGATGATGGTGAAGAGTTTGTTCCTGATCCTGATGATGAAAATGATGAGGACGTTGACGAAAGGGATGCTGCCAGATCCAAGAAGTGGAGAATAAGGTTTTTTGCTTCCAACCCGATCGAAGGTACTGCCTCCACTAGCACCTCTGCTGCTCCTGCAAGTGACTCTGTTTCAGTCCATGCAAGTAACTCTGCTGACGCTGTCATTACCTCTCCCAATAATGGTGGACGAAGAAGAAAACGCCGTCAGAATGCTGAAGTTCCTCCTATCGTTGATTTCAATAAAACAACAATTTCCAGCGCAAGTAATTTCAGCTGGAGCTGCAAACCACAGCACATGGAAAGTTTGACGAAACTTTCTGGAAATATATCATGTGAATTTACACCAGGGCCAACTCTGGCGGCAGAGGAGGTGATTTTTCCAGAGGAGGCCTTCAAGCTATTGTTTTCAGATGATATTATCCAGGCAATTGTTACGTGGACAAACAAACGAATTGAACTTGCTTCTGAAAAGTTGGCGAGGAAAAGTGCCCAATGTAGTCCTACAGATGCAACGGAGATATTAGCTCTTGTGGGAGTGCTCATCGTCGCGGGACAGCAGAAGGATAACCATCTTTCCACCTACGAGATGTGGAGCAGTGTGACTGGATGTCCGTTGTATCGGGCAGCAATGTCCAGGGCCAGGTATGTATTGTTTTGTGTTTTGTTCAGGTTTAGCGGCAGGTATAAGCATTATAAATAGGGCAGCCAAAACTAAATAAAGACAATTTTTCTGCCTTTTTGAAAGTTTATGAAACGTCCACAGACCACATTTCACGCTCATACCATGAGCGACTTCAACGTTTTTCAGTCAAAAAAACTGAAAATTTATCATTAGTCAAACTTATGTTGCAGCTCAGTTTTTTTCTCTTCATCGATGTTTTATTGAAACTACAAAAACAGATGTGGATATGATGGCCCATGCATGCCACCCTAAAAAATTTTGGCATTTTTTTGAAAAAAACAACAAAAAAAGCGTTTCAAAAACTAAAACAATTTTACTTTCATTTTGAAAACACTTTCGTTTCGTAAAGTTTTTTTTTGATATAAACATTTTGGTTTAAAAAATATTTTATTTACGTTTTGGAGACACTTTCACTTTTGTTTGCAAATTAAAATCTTTTCGTTTCAAAACCATAAACAATTTTACTTCTGTTTCGAAAACACTTCGTTTTGCAGATTTTTTCTAAATAAAAATATTTTCGTTTTTAAAAATTTTAATTTCGTTTCGGAAACACTTTCACTTTTTTTTCGGAAACACTTTCATTTTGCAAAAACAAGTAAATCAAAAACGAATCGCATCAACTTTTCTTGTCGTGACCCATGCGTGCCACCCCCCCGTTGAGGGCCCGTTTTTCCACTTGAGAAGGCTTGATTTGGTGATTCTCCTGTGTCGATGTCCGGCTTCAGTGGCTCGCGATCGTATTGCGCGTACGTGTAGACTAGTCTGAGTCTTTCCTTGTCGTGATAACCTATCCTTGAGAAAATGTCTTTGAGGGATTTGTGGCATAACACGTATAACTTGTGGCTTAGAGTAAGTGAATGGTATCTTTTTGGCCAAGGGAAGCGGGTGGATTGTGCGCATGGAGAGTGGTGGTTGTGATGCAGGTGGCACACATGGGCCACGACGACAAAACTGATGCGATTTTGTTTTGGATTTGTTTTACGAAGTGTTTCTGAAACAAAAGTGAAAGTGTTTCCCAAAAGAAAATAAATATTTTTTAAACGAAAATAACGAATATATTTTTCTTTACAAAACATATGCGAACGAAAGTGTTTTCGAAACGAAAGTAAAATTGTTTTGTTTTTGAAACGAAAAGATTTTAATTTGCCAACAAAATTGAAAGTGTTTGCGGAACGTAAATACATTTTTTTAAAAACGAAAGTGAAATTGTTTTAGTTTTTGAAACGTCTTGTTTTTTTTTTCAAAAAAGTGCCAGAAACGAAAATTTTTTAGGGTGGCACGCATGGGCCACAGATATGCTTTCGCAAGTTCAGTTGCAATTCTGTAGTGCTAGTAACAGTGGGTTTGTAACAACCTCTGGCGTAATAATGTTGTTTTGCCCACTACTACACGATTGAATATTTTGTATGCTGTGTATGGTAAGGCAAGAAACGTGGCCACACGTACTTGGTTTGATAAATGTTCAATCCTGGTGTCACCGAACTTTTTTGTTCGAAGGCAACATAAGCTATTATACAGCTGTTCGAGGGCTGGACATCTTACGTAATGTGATTATTTCGGGATATGTTACATTCTACCAAATCAACAAGTTTGTCGCAATATTATTTTTTCATTATTGACAAAATATCTTTGCAACTGGATTTAGCTTCGCGGACCGGATGAAATTGCTTCGCGGGCTGCATTTAGCCCGCGGGCCGTTGATTTGAAGACCCTGTATTATGCATACACTGTTTCAACGTTATGATGTTCTAAAGTTGGACTCTACTGTGGTTATTAATTTACTTATCATTACGTCATCCCTAAAGTTAAGCAACCAATGTTTTTTTCGCGAAGCATAGTGCATGAATATGCTTATGAGTTTACCACAACACCTAATGTGGATTTATTTTGCAGTTACAAAAGCAGAAAATTTATGGCTCAAAATAGTGTCAAACTTAGTAAATTATAAAGTCAGAATTGTAAGTTTTTCGGTTAAAGAAATGGTTGCCCTAATCATAAAATTTATTTCCTGTTTTTCCAATCCAAGGTTTGAGTTCCTCCTGGCCTGCCTAACGTTTGACAACCCAGATACGCGTGATGAAAGACGGAAGCAGGACAAGTTTGCCGCTGTGAGGCAGGTGTGGCACTCATTTATTTCCAACTGTGGCCGACTCTACGTCCCAAACGTAAACCTTACCGTCGATGAGCAGCTGTTGGAATTCAGAGGGAGTTGCCCCTTCCGAATGTACATCCCAAACAAGGCAGCAAAATATGGCATCAAGCTGTTCCTCATCTGCGACAGCGAGAGCAAGTACATGCTCAATGCCATGCCATACTTGGGCAAGGGGGACGCAACGCCACGAGATGGGGTCAACCTTGGGCACTATTACACCCGAGAACTAACCAGGCCTTACCATGGTACAAATAGAAATGTGACAACTGACAACTGGTTCACATCTGTTCCTCTCACGTCAGACCTGTTAACAAACTGTGGAATGACCCTAGTTGGCACTCTTCGAGCCACCAAGAAGGAAATCCCAGCCGAAATGAAGAAGAAGGAGACTAGAGCGTATGGTTCAAGTGCCTTTCTCTATACAAAGGAGATGACGATGGTTTCGTACGTGGCAAAAACCTCAAGAACCAAAAAGAAAATGGTGCTACTCCTGTCTTCACAACACACACATCCTGTTCTAGCAGCGAATGGCAAGCCAGAGATTTTAGAATTCTATAATGCCACGAAGGGAGGGGTGGACACGTTCGACCAAATGTGTGCAGTGTCCTCATGCTCCAGAAAAACACGACGGTGGTCCCTCTGTGTGATGTACGGAATGCTGAATGCAGCGTGCATTAATTCCTACATCATCTGCCGTGAGAACTGGGCCAAGAATGGCATTGTTTTCATCCAAAGAAGGTCTTACCTATTGGAGTTGGGGAGGGGGCTCATAACACCGTGGGCGCAAGCGCGGCTGTCGTCGCCTTTTCTCTCCCGCCCGCTGCAGACAGTGATCACAACTGTGTGTGACCTGCCATCACTGGACAGTGCACGTCCGTCAGCAACATCAATGGCAGACAACAGGTCACGTCTGGTACGTTGCGTCGATTGTCCAAGAAAGTCAGACAGGAAGACCCGGTTCCGTTGCAACAAGTGTGACAAGCCGAAGTGCCCTCGTCACCTGTACCCCATCTGTGGTGACTGCTTGTGAGCAGGTGTTATTTTGCTGGTGCAAAACATGTTTGCGTGTGCAATGGTGTTAAAAATTAAACGACTACCAGCTTTGGCATCACTTCCAGAAATGAATGAAAAGTAAACAGATAAATATTTGGCCATTTCTTGCATGTCTCCCACACAAGTTCCAGTGGCAATAAAGGGCTATAATTCACTCAGGGCATGCTTCTGCGACCTCTTTACCAGCATGGAGTAGGAGAGGTTCTTCTAGTCAAGTGTATTTTTTATGAGTAAATTTACTCATGCATCATATTTCAGTTGTTTTTTTGTATTTTCTTTTTCATTAATAACAGCATCAAGTTGAAGTACAAAGTGACTTTATTAGTGCACAAACCACGAAGTAAGGGTTACATTTCCAGTGTAGTCTTGGTAATCAACCTTAATCGGAAGAAAAATATTTTTTTAAATAATTTGAAAACGGGTACCATTCACCCAGGGCAAGTTTCCGTGTGACGGAAACGCAGCATCAGCGATCCAGGGTTCTGTATTGCAGTAATAACGACATCAAACCGCTGTGTGACTGTGGAGTGCATTGACATTCTGTAGGCCATGTGACATGGCCTGGTTGTACTGTTTGTAGTACGCTAGACTGCTGTTTCACTGCAGTTTTTGAATGTCAATATTGTCCACTTGATAATGCTGTTGCAATTTACATACGAAATTAAAACCTGCAGGCTAAATGTTGATGGTGGTTTGCCTCCAAACAGTACTGTAGGACACCATGTTTGCTGGAATGCAGTCTAATCGTATGTCAACTGCAAAATAGTGTGTTAAGTGCAAATCGTATGTCAACTGCACCGCAGAACACCCAACTCAGGATTGTGATAATCTAACTTTTTTATGCGATCGCTTCAAATGTCTGGTGTTTTTTACAAATCTTCATTATTCAAAGCTCATGTATGATGGTGACCAACTGCAGTAGTTGTTGGTGCATTGTTTCGATGTTCGCGTCACATCAGTATTGCTTTTGTGTAGCAAAAAGAAAAAAATGTGTGTGCAATGTATACAACCCAAGCATACAAAGAGGAAGAAATGCTGTTAAAGTGTCGTGCTCCTCAATGTTGGTCATGTGCAAACACAGATTCTATAATGCGCTAATGTATGACCAACCATTTTTTGTGCTCTTGTGTCTATGATTGCGTCTATGATATGGACCAGGAGTCCGCAGTTAAAACACTATTATTATTAATAATCCCTTTTTTTGTCTGTCGCATGCTGAAACGTTGCAGTAGTCTGTTCATGAAATGATTTGTAATCTTGGCCTTACCTGTTTTTTTCCTTCTATCATCCTTTGAACAAGCTGGGGTTTTTAAAAGTAATGACTACCAGAGCAGAGTTGAAAGTAAGCCGGAACGGCCCGGAACGCCGAAAGTAAGCCGGAACGGCCCGGAATTTCTAGCCGTCTCTACGTTCGTTTCAAAGGAACTTGTTCACTCCCTAGCCTAGCACTTTTAAATACCGGTGAATAACCTAAATAACGTAAATTTTAGTTATTTGAAAATTCCCAAAAAGCATTGCGGCCCGCACAAAATGCCCTCACGGGCCACATGCGGCCCGCGTCTTTGAGCCCCTGATCTATACCTTTCGATAAGCTCAAGACAAAATGTAAGTCGCCCTCGATTGTCCTTGATTGTAAGCGGCGGTTTACACTCGAATAAATACAGTATACACTTTTCCAATTTTTTTGCCGAATCTTAGCTGTGCAACATGCTCAGAAAGCGTTCTATTTCTGCCAAAAATTGATAACGATTTTTGGTGTTACTGCGCAGTGGCGCACCTGAGAGGGAATATTGCGCACCGCTGCCCTTTTCATAAGTTTCATTGTGACTGTTTTTGTTCGGATATCGAGGGAGTTCAGAATAAAGTAATATGTTTATGAATTGAAACAACTTACTCAATGAATGTAACGAGCACGTGTAGACTCAGGGTCGGATTTGCCTATAGGCTATGTAGGCTTA
>Ga0210059_1008064_pt1 | contig 16678 bp, 13 predicted proteins | sample Ectturendosymbi2_FD_188042 | JGI IMG/M metagenome (GOLD analysis project Ga0210059, IMG submission 188042) | Ecteinascidia turbinata endosymbiont from Florida, USA - Sample 2 (SPAdes) (version 2) | ecosystem: Host-associated > Tunicates > Ascidians > Unclassified | place: Key West, Florida...
TTTTTATGTCCGCTTTATGTTCTTTCTGACGGGTTTCCAGACTTCTTTTCGTTTCTCCAATGTATCGTTTGTTGCAGTCACGGCATGGAATGGAATAAACAACGCCTTGTCGGGACTTTATATCCACGGGGTCTTTGATGGAAGTTAGAAGGTTGCCCAACTTTCTCACCGGTTTTGATGCGACTTGTATTTTGGTGGTTACATATTTTTACCATGCTCTTCAGGTCGCATCTATTGTGTTTGTTTTGGCGGGAACACCACCGACCGCTATTGAGCTTTGCTGTAGCGCGATGCATCAAGTCACGCTCGACTTCCTACTTGTCACATGTCAGTGAAAAAGCTTTGGTGTGTATTACTTTTCCTTCTTTTGAAGCTACTCAAGCCTTTCTTGAGATGCTTGTTTTGCCTGCTGAGAAACATCTAACGCAGACCTCATTTCGCTGATGAATTTTCACAGAATAGTCGTTGTACTTGTACATTGCTTGTTTCATCCACAAACGCGTTGTCCTGGTTGTCAGCTGTGTTTTTGAATGAACACGCCGTGTTTGTTTTAATCAAAGTTTTGTTTCATCTTTTGTGTTTGATATTTTTATTTAATGTACATGACACCAGAAATCCACGGCACTTGCTCAGTCTAGAAATTGTAGCTTTTTGCGTGTTGACGAACTAAAGCAAATTCATCAACCTCAACCTTCCGTGCTGTGCCACTCTTTCATTCAGCACCAATACCACGACGTTTCATAGGCAGTAAGCTTTCATTATTGATTCAGCGAAGAATGGTTCTCTTTAAATCAGCATATTTTAACCCTGTCCCCACCGAATTGTTAACAAGCGCCGTTGAGGGTGCAAGGTGGAAATGTGAACTAAAGTATTGGTTAGTTCGTGAACTACTATTTTAGTTCGCCGTTAACTCTGAATATGCGTATCCACATGTTATTTTCACAAACTCACTGTCTAATAATGGAACTTTGGACATTGTTTCAAGCCAAAAACCACCTTCCTAAAGTTCATTTAGCGTGCTGTGAAAACATTTGAGTAGAGCTTGGCCAAAATATTAAACGTTTTTGACGTTATTAAACATTTTCTTTAAAAAGTAAGTTCTTGTTCCACGTTTATAGATGCTAATATATCGTAGGATCGCTTGCATGTTTCAAGGTTTCCTGATGAAAGCGTTCGAAGGCAGCATGTCAGGATTTGCTGTACATTGTCCGGTACGCACGAGCCATTACAGTAGCACTGGTCTAAACGCCACATGGAATTTAGATTCAACAAAACCATCAACACTAAAGACGAAGCAAGTTCAGCGTTGTATCGTAGGCATGGGCGCAATTTGGTGGGGGACGCGGGGGACGTGTCCCTCCACTTTTTTCAGACGGGGGGACATAATATGCTATGTCCCCCCTAATTTTTTCTCTTTAAGTTTTGTATTTGGGGAGGTTTCAAAAATAAAAGTGATGTTTGTCACGTTTTGTGTGAAGAGCTTTTCATGTTAGATGGCAGGCCCCACATAGCCAAGTTGATGATGAAACAGAGCTTGGTGTGGTATCACTCATTCTGTTATTTTATAAATTTTAGCTTCGATAAAATAATTTTTAGCGTTTTTCAAGTTTCTAGAGACCGTGAAAGATATTGAACTGCTTCTGTCCGACATTTTACCCTGTGTGGTGTACTGTTAGTAAGGTTATTTTCTTGTAAGAGTGGGAGTATTACAGCTGCACATGTGAGAGACCACAGTACAGCCATGATTTGTTCCGTGCAGAAATATAACTGGCTTGCTGTAACGTTGGTTGTCACGTATTCAGAAACAAACAGGGTATAATTTAACGATGTTAGTGTATATAATGTTAGAAAGTTAGATTTTCAGGCAAATCTCTGCGAAGCTTTGCCGAAGACAAAAAGCAGCACTATTGTGGAGACTTAGTTTTGGGATAGAGAGTTTCGCAAAAGACTGTTTTCAACCATTAGTGAACAGGATTTCAGTCAAAACGTTGGAGAAGTAGCCTCCAGTATTTACCTAGCTGTATATTGACCTATAGCTCAAAACGTAGGGACTTGACTCGGAAATAAAGATAAAATATAGGCTACATTTATCCTAACTTCTTGTAATGTCACGATAATGGTGACCAACAGATCCAAAAGATATTTTTTCCTTGACTCTTACGCTTTGTTTTTGTGCTGAATGCATTGGTTCGTGCGTCATCTGATTTACTTGAGTTTAACCAAACCCACAATGCAGCAACGTTTTCATCCAAGTGCGAAACATTTGCTTTACAGATACATCACACCTAGTTTTGTTGGACATTCTTTTCGTGTTAAAAGGTGAAACTTGGTGCTTTTTTTGCCAATTCACCGTTGTGGATTTTCATTTAATCTCAAATATATTTTTGTGTCGTTATGCAAGCAGAACTCTTAGAATGAAACTTTTGACATGGTGCAGAGTTATAACTCGGGCCGGTGTTTTCGGGTCAGGCCGGGCTCGGGCTTAGGTTTTGTCAAAATATTTCGGGCCTGCATACAAAACTTTTTATAACATTCGGAGTAACAATTTTTTCTTTCGTGAGGTAGATTTGTTGTGCTCACCGCGGTAACTTCTGTGAGTGAAGTGATTGTGATTTTTCTTCAGCTAATTCTGTTTGCAAACAAAGCTGCGTTCTTTTATTCTCTGCTGGGATTGGTCTCACACTCTTTTTGAGGAGGGGACAGCGGTGAGGAAATTCGCACGCGATGGCGTTGTGTCGAAAAGATCAATCACACACGCGATTCTTGGCTTGTTTTAAGAAACCTACAAGCCGGCATTTGGTGTCAACAGCGCTATCCCAGAAAGTTTCTTTTATGCCTATAGCGCCATTATAGATAGTTTCTTTTTTCTTGGGAAACATTTGGCCTATATTCCGCAGTATTATCGTTGACTAACATGCTACGTTTGTGCCAAATTATGCCAATGTTTTGGTCCAGGTGGTTGCTATTTTCAGTGTGATAAACCGTGTAGGCTACCTACAACCACACCTGCACACAACGTTTTTTGTTACTCCGCAGTTGCGCATATCTCAACTCCCTCGGTAAATTTGGCTTTCAGGCATAAATCGGGCTTCAACAATAAATGTCAGGTTCCAGCCGTGTTCGGGCTGGGTTCAGGCTTCAAAATGAGGCCATTTTGCAACTCTGTGTGGGTATGTATGCAGGGGGCAACAAGGGGAGATTGAAAGGATTCATCCTCCGCCCACCGACAGTAAAAATATATTGAAATCATTCGTGAAGTAGGCTGCGCTAATTTTAGGCCAAATGCTTTTGTTGCTGGTAAGAGGATATCAATGGAAATTGTGATACGGGTGGGGCTGCATGCTTGATGCCCAGTAACATTAAAAATATTTGTAGCTCTTTCAAAAAACGGAAATGTGCAAGAAAAACATTTTATATTATTAATATGTAAACCATCTGCAAGGACAAAGCAAAGCGTGATTAGTTTTGCTCTCAAAACACCTCTAGAAATAAGATTGGGAATCTGTGTATAAAACGTCACTTCTGCATCGATGGGATGACTATATTGGTTTCACACCAAGCTGTCCCCCCACATTTTACAACAAAATTGCGCCCATGATCGTAAGTTTAAGGTCAATGTGTGTCAAACAACATTGGAGGAAAGAACACATAGCATAGTATTGAGCATCTTGAAAGGTTTGGCACTAAGTGTAAAGTTGAGTGGAACTCAACGAAATACAGCGATCTTCAGGAATCGATGCTTTATGGTTTGAATAGCTTGTTTTCAAATAACCTTCAATTAAACAACTATTTTCGTGATGAAGGCAAGTTGATGAATCTGTATTGGTTTCAGTTTAGACATTCTGTTCTTTTCGTATGACACAGGTTTTCGGCAAACCTTCGCGGGTTTTTTGTTTTATAAATATGAAATTATCAGCGTAACAATGGAGATAGAGTGGTCAAATTAATTTTTGAAGCATACATCTTTTTTCAGCGATTTCTCACAAGCAAAAACTTGTTTCCTTTAGTTAAGCAACTTATTCATCTGTTGATTTTTCGATAGAGATTATTTCTCCAAGAACAAGAATGCGGATCTGCAAATATTGAGATATGTCTCTATATCTGAAGCTTAATGATATCGCGATTCTTACATTGCAAAAGAACACGACACTGCGACTGATTAATGCAGGTTGTCCAATAAGTGGTTCTCAGACCATGGGCGTCGAAAATATTTTTCCAGAGTGGGGGGAAATACTGGATTTTTCCATGGGGTGGCCAAAAGGATTTTTCCAGGGGGGCAACAGTGGTAAAATTTAATTTTACCAACTCAAAACTGAGATACAACATTTTTCTACTAAAAAGGTAATAAGGAAATATGAAATTTCAATATCCACGGGGAGCATGGCACTCCCTTGACCCTCTTCTAACGCCCATGCATCGGGCTAAATGCAGCCCTCGATCTCATTTTACAGGGCCCGCGGGATTGGTTTCCGATCATGTTGTATATGGCCAACCAAAACCTGGATTACGCTTCTGTGTCGGAGAGCAGGCAGTTTCTTGCTTCTTAAAACGTACCCTGTTGTGTGTTGATGTACTGATAGCGAATATGAGCATGAAAGTCGTCGCTAAAGATTGTTTCTGCCTCCAATCTGAGAGAAATGCCTGAACTATGCTAATTTGCACCTTACAGCAAAAATGTCGCAACGAAATGTTGGTCGCCGGGCACTTTCACATGATCAAATTTGGTCGTTTTGAAAAAAGTTTAGACACCCCTGGATTAATGTATTGATGCCCTGATTCATGTTATACGAAATACGGTTACTTTTGCGTATGCACAAATGCAGGATAATTTCATCCTTATGCAAATGATACCAAAATACATGCAGTGTAATCTGCTCTTTTTAACGTTCCACTCCCTCCGAACTTAGACTCTTGTTTTGTGGTTGTACTTATATTGATTTGTTTTTGTTTTTTTGATATGTATAAAGAAAACCCAGATCAAAAAAGACATTTTTTGTCTAAAGTCAGTCCATCCTGTGAGCTTTATTGATTGTTTGCGTGTCCTACCATTTGGTTGTCTGCTGCTACGACAGTTGTTGTACAAGGCGTGGAAATGATCGGACTGCTTGGCTACTTGTCACTAGATTTTTGGCGACATGACAATGCTCAAAAAAAGAAGGATAATCGTATAGTTGCCACAGCTATTAAATATTATTACGCTTCAGCCAAGAGAAAACCGACAATAGATAATAGACTTACGAGAAGAGAAATTAAAAAAACGAAGTTTGTCATTGTCTATAGCCCTTTCAGTTTATTTGGTGATTATTTTGTGTTTTTGAGAAATTGAACAGCTGGTAAAAACGTAAGAACAAAGCAAGTAAGCAAATTGAAAAAGTTTTTTCCAGCAAATTGAAAAAGTTTTAAACAAATTGAAAAATTTTTTTCCAAAACTAAATGTTGACAAACTTTATTTTGCATGTTCTTCAGTTTTTAAAACCATTAAAAAGTGGTTGCACCTTAACGAGCTCAAAGATACATTTTCAACTCTTGCATGGTGTTTCATGTGATTTGAAAATTAGAGGACGGATTATTTTCGATATTTCGAATTTATATGAATTTGAGATGTTTTTATAAATATTTTTATAAATATCAGAAAATAAATACTTTCTGAAAAAATCTATATATATACAAAATTTAATATGATAAATGCAGGGTGTTGGGATGTGTGCGTGTGTGTCTAAAAATTAAGATCGGTGACAGAATCTATGGCAATTTTTCTTGCTCATCACATTGCTATATCATATAGAAAACATGACTGCGAAAGTGAAGAACAGGACACCTTAAATTTGTATTTCGCTGGCTGTCCTGGCTTACTGCAACGTTAAGAGTGATTAGGTCTTCCGATTTTAAGGAAAAAAGCAGTAAATCAGCCTTATTGTGGTTTTAGCATGAAAAGGTAAAACTGGTGAGATTGCGAAACATCTTTCTTGTAGCTTGAAGAGAAGTAACAACAGCTTTAAGATGATTGTTGTCACATGACAATATACAAAAACAACAGCTACGAGCTCTGCAGTATTTGATTTAAAACATTACTTTTTGTTTACAGCAGGTTCAACCGGTCTCACAACAGCAGCCACAGAAGTTGGTGCTACGAAGTTTGCACATAAGTTCTATGGACCTGACCGCAGACAACTCCCCCGAAAAAAGCAGTGGCGGAACAAGACGATGGTGGAACATAGGATACGAGTTGCAAATGACCATTTCGATTCTTTTTGCTGCTATCTCGTGGCTGCTGTCGGCGCATGTCGACCGCAAACACGCAAGAAAGGAGATTGAGCTCCGTCGAATAACTAGGCAGGTTTGTCGACTGTAGAAGTATCTAATACAAGTAGGTGCGATTAGTACATTAAAAACCTTCATATATTTGAAATTATTAATGCAGATTGTAAGCTGGAAATGTTTACAATTTGTCATCAGATTTAGCGAACACTGTCTTGAATTTGGTTTTCTTTTCTTTTTACAAAAACAATCTTTTATGGTTTCTGAAAAATAAAATCTTTTGAAATGCTGCATCAACTTGTGAAATCTTTTGCTTCTGGAAAAATAAAGATGGCAGTGTAAAAACCGAGTCAAAACACAACCACCCAACTTGTTTCACTGTCTGGTATGGCAGCTCTTAAGCACAGAAAATTTTAAATTAAATACAGAAAACTTTACAAAAGCACACTTTGTCCAAGTGCACATCACGTGACGGAAAAAGTGTCATGATTTTCACTTGCCGCAAGCACGGACAGCTTGCTTATGGAGGTGGTGAAATTATCAAACCAGCAAAAACCAGCCCCGTGTCCTGGTGGTAAGTGCGTCCGCTTCGAATTTTGCATGTCTGGAGTTCAACTCCGGTCCACTCTTACGAAGACCTTGCAAACTCGTAACCTGCTTGCCAGACCCATGGTGTGCGGAAGAGTCGCTGAGACTATCCAGGAGGTAAACAACAGAGTCATATGACACCAGACCTTGTAAACATTTGGTTATGACTATATAAAACCGCTGTTGTTATAATGTGCCATCAAAGGCTCCATTTCAAGAAATTCAGCATAAATTATTTCTATGCACGGTTTCGAGGGAAGGAATTATTTTTTTTACTCCAAACTTGACCACTATACTGTATGTGACCGTTTGTGTGTGATATGCTTCTCAGTATATATGTTTCTTGACCAAATTCTTAGAACATCCTTGATCGCGCGGAAGACTGACACCCATGAGCAGCTATTTTATTTCTAATCCATTCTTTAGGGAAGAGCTTCCCGAACTATGTAACTGATTTTTATTCAATATTTTTCGAAAGAACTCATTTTGTTCGAACACCAACGGAAACGATAATATGCATGAAAGCAACATTAACACGCATTTGCAGCCACCCTAAATACTTTATCGAAGTTTGTTTTTTTTACAAAGTTAAAATCGCACACTATTGATCAGATGAAAATCTCAAAATTAAGAGATCTTGGATTCATGATCGTGACTGCACTTTCCTTTTTGTAATATTCTTTACTGCAACTGCAAGTAAGCATCTTGAGGAGTTTAGCAGTATTACTTTGTATCAACATTTTACCAATTTTGGGGGTTTTGTGAGATCACCAAGAGAAACCGAAATTGCTTTTGAGTTTTTGACGCATTCTTAAAGTTAAACAAATTTTCTGATAACTGCAATCAGAAGATTTTAGATCCGTGTTCATATCAAGATGAAAGGGAAAATACCATACTTTTACACTCTGCAGCGACCTGAAGAACGTTTGCTGTCACACTGTTTTGCTTATACACCATCTTATCTTTGCATCTTTCCGTTATGTCTCCACAGCTGGCGTTTTTTTATATTCTCTTTTCCATATCTGTTTACTTGCCTGACCTAAACTGCTCCCGATAGAACTGCTTTTATGCGATTACCTTTGTATGGCTTATACGGCAAGGTACGACACGAGTCTTGCAAGCCAACCATGATTTTTAAAGCAGTTGTCTGACAGTAGATCAGGTTCATTTTCAAGTTGATTCGCGTTTCCCTTGGTTTAATCCTCTTTGTTTAAGTTAATTTGAATACATCTCCTGTATGTCTATATTACAGTGAGAAACAGTATTTTCAGGACTTTTTAATTATTTGAATGTTCGTTATATCAAAGGGTTCTTAGATGCGCGTGTGCTTGTTCTCGTGGTTACTTGTGCCCCAGATTGCCATTTCGGATAATGAAGAAAAACAACAAAATTGCTACCTTTGATGGAACAAAGATCCGTGCAATCACAACAAAACATGCACACTTTTATGTAATATCATTGGATGTTCTGAAAAATTGTTCCTTGCACATTCTATATGAATGCAAGATTCGAAATAAATAGTGAAATAGCGCTACCAGATGTGGCTATCCGCAACAGTCTCCGCAGCATACCAACCTTCTCATAATATCGTGCTTTGTTCAAGGAAAATCCTGCGGCTTCGTTTTTAATGATATGAATTCTCCATTCACTGAACGGCGTGTCGATTACCTCACACCAACAAGGGTGACAACTGCTACCTCTTTGTGTATTACGCTAAGCAGGTGTAACTTTAACCCGGGCCAGATCATTGCTTGTTGAAAAAAGATAAACATAATTTATTAAGGTGCCTCCTTACCGAGAACTCAGCCCGGGCAAGCTTTGAGAAAACTCCCAGTCACACCTCACCCCAGTCTACACATGACCGACACTTGTAAATATCGATGATTCTGCAACAACCAGTTCAATCCTTTTTTAGCAATTAAACGCGGCAAAGCGAAACAGTCAAGATGCGGATTGCCGCCACCTCTAAACGCGACTTTTAGTTTCAGCAACAAGTGATTGACTTGTGTTGCTATGGTCTCTGGTTTTAATTGCATTTTTTCTCTGCGAGTCATAATTCATTTATATGAGATCATAAGTTTGCTTCTCTGCATGTCTCCACTCTTTAATGTCTGAGTTCCCACACCCTCTTCTTAATCGACCCGTGTCCGCCACGCATCAGTGCGCTCAAGCCTGCAAGGCTCTGTGTATATGGATGTCCGTCGATAATGTTTGGTTTCACCAATTTCTATTGAAACAGGTGGTACGGTTAATTTTTGGAATTCGGCATCGCCTTATTGAAAAACGGCAGGTAACGCCCATATTTCTCCGCACAAAACGGAAATAGTTAGTGACACGAACAGGAATGCCTCAAAATAAGGTTCTGAGTGCAATGCAGGAAGCGATCGTGTACAAAAAGTTATACAGAAGTTAATGATTTCCTGCATTTTGTGTAACAAGCAAATAAAGCTTGAAACACTGAAACAGGAGATAGCTGCATTTTTAAATTCCTGTCAGGCAAAGTTGCTAAAACATCGACACATGAGCATCGGAAGGATTTTTTTCAGGGGGTGACCACTACTGGATTTTCCAAAATATTTTCTAGGGAAGGGCCCAAAGTGGTGAAATTTCACTTTTCCCACTCGAAATGAAGAAAGCAATCTTTTACTGCTGAAATTTTCAAAGGGTGGCCTTGGCCCCTTCCGACGCCCATGCATCGACAAACAACTACTGGATCATAAGGAATATTACCAACTGTGTACATCGGAATGTTGGTATCCGCATCAAAATGGCACTGATTTCGCAGAAAGAGCTTGTAGAATTAAGTCAGCTGTAACCAGTTTTCGCTTGTCTGCTTTCGCAGGAAGTCGGCTTCTAAATTATGAATCGCGCTTTGCTTTCAACACCAGTTAATCAGCAGTGGAGGAATCTGCATCGAAAAGAAAAGCGCTTTTTGTTAATCAGAAACTGATTCAGGAACACTTCTGTGGTTTTCGTCATCTGCTAAATCTGGACCCTGCGCGGTGCGTCAGATCAAAATATGAAACCACCCGATAGTTAAGGAAGAGACATACTGTGAGTACTGTACAGTCATCTTTGCTAGAAAGAAGTGGAATGAATAAGCTGCAAAATTTGGTAAAGCAATAAGTGACGTCAAAGCTCAGAAAGGCTAGGGGTGACCCTTTTTGTTGGAACCCCCTGACACACCTCATGGATCAGTAAATATGACTCATGCGGAAACATTTGGCAACAAATAGGTTTAGATTTTTTATTTGTAATTTTTGGCAAACGATGCTTTAAATTGTTAGAAATAGCGTGGTTTGCTGGGCATGCCTGAATATGTCATATGTGAATCGCATCACGTTACAGCGGATGCTGACATAGAAAGTCGTGCGTCATTGACGTGAGTAGTATAATCAAAACAGCTTGATAAATCGCGCGTTAAGTATTTCTTTTTGTTTTAGTTTTTCACTGATTCAAGATACAACATCATTCGCCTTAGTTCAAACTGACATATGTTTATAACAAACCGGTTATTAAAAGGAGAGTGCGCTTTGGCTGCAATGTTGAAACTCTTCACAGTCTGCCTTTCCTTGCTAGTGGAAACTTTTCACAGATAACTGATGTCATTTCACTTGCAGTGTCGCTAATTTGACCTCCTCTGTTCTATAACAAAGTAACCTAGCATGTACCATTCCTGTAGAGCAGTGGTTCTCAAACTGTGGTACGCGTACCACTAGTGGTACGCGAGGGCTTTTCAGGTGGTACGCGAGCAGTTTACCTGTCATATTCGAAAAGCTTTGTTAATTCGTTTCTGTGTTATAATTCGTTCGTGTGTTATGCTAATGTTGCTAATTCGTTTATGTGCTATATTAATCTTAAGCACATATTAACAAATTACGTTCTTCTGAAACCAGGCGTGTACACTCCAACATTAAAAAGCATCAGGTGGTACGCGATCTCAAAATGTTTGAGAACCACTGCTGTAGAGTATAAAAATTAAACAAAAAATTGCTTGTCTCTGTCACAGTGGCGTTGACATTTTTTGCAGTTTATGTTATTCGAAAGTGGCAAACACTTAAAGTTCAAATGTTAGCAATGCAAAAACGTGGGTCTAACCGGCAATGTAAATTTATCAGTCGCGCTTTCTTGTTTAGAAATATGAACGAGAATGTTATAACTGCAGTTCTTTCACATCTTTAACTAGAATGTGTCAAGCATCTACCAAACCTCTGCGTAGCAGCACTGTGCTTATCAATTCATACATCGCCAAATGTATCGAAGATGTATAGAATAGCAATTCTGGATGGCTTATTTTGCAACGATTCAGTGCACAAGGTCCTCATCCTTGAAGTGTGTCAGATCTGTCGGGTTTAACAAAAGCAAACAAAAATTACATGTCACAACTGCAATGATTGGTTTTAGTTAGCAAAAGTTGTCCAACTCAATCAAAAGCAGATGTCGAGGAAGTGTTGGCTTAGCGCGACTTCGCAGTGTCGGTTATTTCAACTTCTTTAAACCTATGCGGCGAGATTTATCGAAGACACAGTCAGTAGCGCAGCCAGCATGAGGCCGATGAGGCCATGACCCCAGAAACAACGTCATATCCTGTTGTAACGGACCAGAAATTGAGCAGCGAGATATCGACATGATCTTTGTGCAAAATAGCTAAAGGTCGAACTCTGACGACGTCAGTGACTGGCCGCTCGCGAACAAAACTCCTGACTGCGCCACTGAATGCGGTTTAACAAATCTAGTTCGTTTACTGTGAAAAGGTTCACTGGAAAACACCTCGAAGGAAAACAAGCGATGTACTTTCTAACACTGAATATTTCGCATACTATGTACTAAAAATATTTCTCATCCCCAATCCACTAGAAAATGCTCCACAAGTTTTTTATTAGTTTTTCTGTTGCGTCGTCTTCACCTGATACAAATTTTAAGTCTCGCACGACGTCTCTTTTTTATTTCAACTTTTACATAAGCGAATTTTGAAAGGTATTTTCGTTTAGAATCTCCATTTTCTGCTAAATTCAATTTTTAGAGTTAGCGTTTTGTTTTCCCTTTTGATGATCACAATACTGCAGTGCATGGCACAATATTTTCCAAAAAATTTCTGACACATTTAAAAAATCATTGTGCTGTTTTCTTTTCGTGAAGTTGAAAGAATACAGTGCATATACTGTAGTTGTAGTGTATTTGATATTTTTCCTTTGCGCGAAGCATCCCCGTAGCCAGGTTTCAAAGTTTGGAGAGGAAAAATACACTTTTAGGGGAGAAAGATTTTTGTTTTTTTTATATGTTTAAACCAAATTTTTATGGGCACGACACAATTTAGGAGGGAAAAATATTTGGGGGGAGAACTGCCCCCGAATGCCTCTCGTAGCTACGGGCCAGGAGCGAAGTCAATGAACAATAGGAATAAGTCTCATGCATGCTGTCAACGCTAATATTAAAGTTAGGTTATTCTGCTGCTATAGTGAAACTTGAAGAAAACGTGCACATCGGGATATATAAGCTTTAGAAAAAATTGACAAACGCGTCACTGAAAAGTAGGAGCACTTACTGCACTGAAGTCTTTTTCGAAAAAACGATGACGCCGAACGGTAATTTTAAACACCGTTCGCCGTCTGTGCATATAAAAAATCAGTCATTCGATTGCTTTAAGAACGTGAAGAACGCAGTAAGTTTTCTTGTCAGTGACATGGCTGGCGGTTTACATTACGCACTTGTGCAGGCTTGCAAACTTTATTTCATGCCTTGTCACAAAAACAAGGTCATAACGATGCGACTTTTAATACCAATAGCAATCGTCTTTTGAAAGTTACGATTCACATATCAACGTGTTAATTTTTTCAACTCACTTGTGTCGTCTTTGCGCTTCAGCATGCCGGACTTGCATGCACGCAGTGTGCATGCAAACAGGAAGTATTATTCGTTACCATAAGATTAGCAACCTGGTTGTGCACCGTGGCAGTTATTTCAAAAGATCTCCGCGGTTCACACCATGTGCAAACGTTTCCTGTGTTTTGCAGTTAACACGAGTTACACAACAACAACGCACGCGACTGCTCCACATGTTTTCTGAAGTCGCGTGTGCAGCTCACAAAACTGATACGAAGTAGCAGTGTATTTGTTTCAGCCACACAAAAAGGTCGTGGCCAAGGAATGAAGCGATATTGCTTCATTTTAACGGGGTGCAGACAGTGTATCACCCACCGTCTACTGTATCAGTTACTTATGAACTGCAAGCTAACAAAGTTTTATGAGACGAAGTTGCTTATAGAGCGTCATGTGGAAATATCAACGACCATTTCTTTAAAAAAATGTTGTGAACGAGAAGTATTAGAACACAACACACAGGCGTGACAAAACTGCTACTGGCATACACCAAACAGTAAGACAACGAACTTCGAAATATTATTGCAAAAGTCATTGCTTTTCTTTTACGGAATGTTAAGCCGATAATTATTAATCTTATAGAAAGTTCTTGCTACATTCTTTATGACGTAATCTTACCACAAAATGTTCACACTGAAATTCTCTTAACATCTGAAAGGTCAAAAGATCCAATTTTTCGTTGGAATTGTGTTTAAAATGCAGTCAACAAACAGTAACAGTTATGTGCAGTTTTATCACCATGAACACTTTGTGCTGTGCATGCAGAAGCATATAAACTGCATGAAATAAGAAAGTTTGTTGTTTCTCCACGAAAGTATATCATTTAGGAAGCATCTCGTTCGGAATGTGATGACGCTTGGATCTTTTGTTTTAGCTTTTTTGTTAGAAGATGGCACCTATGTGTGTTGGTGCAATAGATACGAATAGCACAGTTTCGTTCCATTTTTACTGTAGCCTCATTTGTATACTGCAGATACGAGAATTGTACGGTCCACTGTATAGCAACCGACTTGTGCAAATGACCACGTACGAAACAGTAGTTGGAGAACACAAGAAGCTTCGAACTTACCTCAAAATTGCTGAAGAAAGAAAAGATGCGGAGATGATCCGACGCTGGAGGGCGTTCGTTTGGGAAGTCCTCTATCCTCTTGACAAAGAAGTACTTCTTAATTCTCACTTTGGATAAACGGTGGCATATCCTAATTTCCAAAGATTGCAGCAGCCATTTTTTCCTTAGTAACATGGATTCGTGTTTGGTAGAATATGTTTACACATATTAACGTAACATGTAAAAATTATGTACCTATCGATTGTCGTCAGGCGGAACGACTAATTTGCAGAAATGCTCACTTGGTTGCGGACGGAGTGTTTCCAGATGAATTCGAACTTTTTCTTCGTCACTTTGCCAGGCTGCAATTTGTGATGCAGGTCAGTGATATTATTGATTGGTTGCTGAAGTGGTTTTGCTACTGTACATGCGTGTGCTACAATAGAAAATAAGTTTAAATCGATAGTTGATCAAGTTTCGAATTGAATGAGAAATTTTGAAACAGAACCACCAGAAAATAATCATTTCATCATTTAGAATAGCCATGCATAGGGAAACAGAGAAATCCATCTCTTTTGTCAATCGTGAGCGAAATTGACAAAGAACATCCATACCAAAATGCAGGGCTATGACCATGTTGTGTTTATTCAGGGACATCTAGAGACCACAGATCTCTACAGCAGTGTCTAGGTATGCCTGTGCCTAACATACAAAACGCAAATGCAAACTTATTGGTCTGCTGGCAGGAATGGAAAACAGAAGATGGAAAGCTCGAAAAAGCAAAAGATTTCACTGATCGAGATTTCTTAGAAGAAACCAATGCATCGGGGCAAACTGGTATGTTTCAGGTTCTCAAGCATGTCGAAGAGAAGTACAAGGAGTTGAGAAACAAGCAGAAAAAATTGACAGTTGAACTCAACGTTGAACAGGAAGGGCAGTTTGCTTCTGCATTGATAAATAAATTTATCAAATAGCGTAAAAATTGAATAATAAACAATTGTTGGAATGCACTTATATCTGTGTTGGTGGAATTTTGTTTCGTTTTTACATTTCCAACCAATATTGTCATTATTTTGAGTATGCGCTTATTTTTCTTTGCACATCATGAGCCATGCCTGTATACGTGAAATATGCAGAAACTTAATTTTCTCGCAAAAATGATTTTGCGAAATAAAAATTAACTTACGTGCCTTGAACTTCTGACAAAGTGCGTACAGCTGGTACGCATGGGCGCAATTGGGTGGGGGACAGGGTGGACGTGTCCCCCCACTTTTTCAGACATAATATGCTATGTCTCCCCTACTTTTTTCTCTTTAGGTTTTGTATTTGGAGAGGTTTCAAAAATAAAAGTGATGTTTGTTACGTTTTGTGTGAAGAGCTTTTCATGTCAGATCGTAGGCCCCACATAGCCAAGTTGATGTTGGAACAGAGTTTGTTGTGGTATCACTGATTCTGTTAGTTTATAAATTTTAGCTTCGATAAAATAATTTTTAGCATTTTTCAAGTTTCTAGAGACCGTGAAAGATATTTAACTGCTTCTGTCCGAGATTTCACCCTGTGTGGTGTACTGTTAGAAAGGTTATTTTCTTGTAAGAGTGGGAGCATTACAGCTGCACATGTAAGAGACCACAGTACAGCCATGATTTGTTTCGTGCAGAAATGTAACTGGCGTTGTTGTAACGTTGGTTACCACGTATTCAGAAACAAACAGCATATATTCAAATGATGCTAGTGTGTATAATGTTAGAAAGTTAGATTTTCAGGCAAATCTCTGCGAAGCTTTTGCCGAAGACAAAAATCAGCACTATTGTGGAGACTTAGTTTTGGGATGGAGAGTTCAGCAAAAGACTGTTTTCAACCATTAGTGAACAGAATTTCAATCAAAACATTGGAGAAGTAGCCTCCAGTATTTACCTAGCTGTATACTGACCTATAGCTCAAAACGTAGGGAATTAGGCTAACTTTTTGTAATGCGACAATGGTGAGCGACAAATCCAAAAAATTTTTTTCCTTGACTCTTACGCTTTGTTCTTGTGCTGAATGCATTGGTTCGTAAGTCATCTCATTGAGTTGAGTTTAACCAAACCCACAATGCAGCAATGTTTTCATCCAAGTGCGAAACATTTGCTTTACAGATACATCACACCTAGTTTTACTGGACATTCTTTTCGTGTTAAAGGTGAAACTTGGTACTTTTTGCCAATTCACCGTTGTGCATTTTCATTTAATCTCAAACATATTTTTGTGTCGTTATGCAAGCAGAACTCTTAGAATGAAACTTTTGACATGGTGCAGAGTTATGTCTGGCCGGGCTTTTCGGGTCGGGCGGGGCTCGGGCTTGAGTTTGTCTAAATATTTCGGGCCTGCATACAAAACATTTTATAACATTAAGAGTAACGACTTTTTACTTTCGTGAGGTAGATTTCTTCTACTCACCGCGGTAACTTCTGTGAGTGAAGTGATTGTGATTTTTCTTCAGCTAATTTGTTTGCAAACACAGCTGCGTTCTTTTATTCTCTGCTGGGATTGGTCTCACACTGCATTTGAGAAGGCGACAGCGGTGAGGAAATTAGCACACGATGGCGTTGTGTCGAAAAGATCAATCACTTTCGCGATTCTTGGCTTGTTTTAAGAAGCCTACAAGCCGGCTTTTCATATATATAGAGCTATCCTAGAAAGTTTCTTTTATGCCTATAGCGCCATCGTAGATAGTTTCGTGATAGTTTTTTTTCTTGGGAAACATTATATTCCACACTCCGCAGTATTATCGTTGACCAGCATGCTACGTTTGTGCCAGATTATGCCAGTGTTTTGGTCAAGGTGGTTGCTATTTCGGTGTTATAAATCGCATACCTGCAACTACACCTGCACACATTTTTCGTTACTCCGCAGTTCCGCATATCT
>Ga0210059_1008065_pt1 | contig 16678 bp, 9 predicted proteins | sample Ectturendosymbi2_FD_188042 | JGI IMG/M metagenome (GOLD analysis project Ga0210059, IMG submission 188042) | Ecteinascidia turbinata endosymbiont from Florida, USA - Sample 2 (SPAdes) (version 2) | ecosystem: Host-associated > Tunicates > Ascidians > Unclassified | place: Key West, Florida...
TCATGGGAAATAAAAATGTGTGCTGCCCCATCCCATCCCAAAGACGTTTCCCATGGGATTCCCATAGGAATGACATTCCCATGGACAAGCCTGCGTTTTAATACATGTTTGTTGGAACCGAGGTTCAAAACAACGCATAAAATGTTTTAATACCCACTGATAAAGCACTTGCACTTGCACTTTTTCAAAACTCTGCATTATCTGAGTGAAATAAAACGCAGATCTGTTCATGAACAAACCTTGTTCAGGCTTTTTAAGAAGTTTTCAGGTACTAGAGTAGACAGTAGCCATTTTAATTCTCTACCAAGTCGACTTTTTTGTCGCATTGCGTGCGCCATTACCATAACCACAGCCGTGGGTTTCGCTGGTTCATCTTTGGCAGGGTTAATTTACTTTAAACTTCAAGAACTTCCAAAACAATCAGAACTTGGAAAAATATGGGCAAGTTACCTAAGATATTGTTTCTATTGCTACCCATAAAATTCCTTGTACACAACACCGCAAGCACCATAACTCCTCGAAAGTTCTCAACCAAATAATTTGTTCATGTCCTGAACACTGATAAAAATTGAAAAGACCGTTCCGAGGTCAGAGCAATAGCTGCAACTTCAGGCATTTCGCGACCCAGCAACCTTATATATCAGGGTTCTCAAAATTGAAAATCGGACAAAACCCCTACTCACCTCCATCACTATGACGAAAGCAAGGCGGCCTGCAATGACATGCCAGTACTGCGTCGTAAGTACATACGGAGGATCGGCGTCGGGCGGGGAGCGATAATCGCGGTATCTGTTCGACAGTGAAGTAGATAAAAATTCAAATAACTGGATAACTAGACAATCTACATAATATCTGGACTGTTACGTAATACTTAGAAATATGTGGCTTTATCAAGCTTCGGGGAAAACTCACTGTAGAACTGTTGTATATTTAAAAATGAAAGTTCACGCATTTCACTTTCACGGTCCACAAGCAACGGAATGCGCAAGAAAACACAAGGCTGCACAGCGGATAAATCTAATGCTTACGTACCGGCATGTATCGGTGATAATTGAACTGTTTTTCGGTTGACTTGTTTGCGAAAAATCGGAAACATTGAAGACCGACAAACTGTTGTTCGTGTAACCCTGTCCAAAAAAATAACGAAACAAAACCTTTGCACTGTCATATTTGCCAGCAAAAAAAGAACAATACCAAAAACAAAAGCGGCCATATTTATCACTGAAGCGCATTTATCAGTGGCCGTAAACCACCGAGTGACTTTTTATTTGACATAGAGTTTGAAGATTTGCTGCCTCGCAATTTTGCAAGACATGCTAACACCGTTTAGTTTGCGGCAACTTTCAGTGGTGGGATCAGTCAAAAGCGAAATGTCAGCGTGCTAACAGAAATTCCAAGATTACTGAATATAAAGAGGGATCTGTGCTAAGAGTAATAATGATGTCTATATCAAAAGTCAAGCGTCCTGGTGCGCCACAGATCATCAAGCATACGCGTATCATCAAGAAAACCACAAACAAACTTGTTGCGAAAAGATTGGGTTTATCGCGTTCTATTTGACCGGTTAATTCCAATAAGATTTTGAGAAAAAACTCAAGCTGACTATAGACTATAGTAGTATTCGTACGTATATACCAGATTCGTAAATTTTTCTTCAACAATTCCTATTCGTACTAATTTTTCTAGTGTTATAAATCTGGTGGATGCAGTGCCTTACTCTCTTTACGGCATCATCGTTAACATGAAATTAGTTCGAAATCTTGAGATGCGTTTCCAAACTTGAACTTAACTAAAACTCTTTTATAATCCGCATATTGTGCTTTATCAATTTTACATTATACTAAAAGTCGTTTTCAAAATTGCCTTTTTGGGGCAACTCAACTATATGTCTAACTAAGATTTTCTAAACTTGTCAAATAAAACTGTGTTGGTGTCATTTTTTAACAGCTTTCGGTTGTGGTAGTTTTCATAAATACCCGTGGACGTTCAATATTCCATTTAACTATTTTCAAACCCACACTTCCTCTTGGAGAGTCACGGAGCGACCTAACATAAGAGATCTCTTGTTTTTTTACCAGCCTCTAATTACTTACTCTGCAGATATTGCAGACCGCTGGGGCTAGGACCTGAATATATAAATGAGAAAAACTGTTCTTTTCAAAGTTTGAATAGTTTCCTGTGTTGTCGTCAACTTCATTCTAAAGAGCTTTCTATTCACACAAATTGAAATTGCATCTTGACGACTAAGAAAGATTTCTTGCATCGTGCTTTATTGTTATAAGTCACAAAACTGTACGTTTGCTGCAAGAAATAATCCAATGAACATCATAATGCAATTATCGCAAGGCCTGGTGGCCTCGCGAAATATTGGCATCAATCAGAACTTTCTGTTTTGATCACTTCACAGTTGAAAAATCAAATTGATGCCAGAATACTAAGCACGGCGATTCGAAGACCGACCAGGTCCAAAGGGTTCCTTATTTGAAGTGAACATTCTTCGGAGAGAGCATATGCTACACAGGAAGCGTTTTTTAGGCTATGCAAACCTGCAATGCACGTAGGCTCGCCGAAAACTTTTACTGCGCAGATCATTTGTCAACGCAGTATGTTGTTGTCACTAAGCATCGCTTTGTTCGCACCAGTTCAGACCGACAGTAACAGCGTTCTCAATGTAAATGCTGCACGGATTGGTTTGCATATTTGCATTACTTTTATGAACAAAATTGCAACGAAGTCAACAAATTATTACAAATTGTGACCCTGCGTCACAATATAGGCAAGTGAGGTCGAAGATTTAAATACGCCACTAGGTCTTTATCAAGACTCTGAGTTGTTTTCCTGTGGGAATGTTCGCAGCAATCACCTTGTCAACCTTTTTGGGTCTTTCTCTAAACACGTGGCTGAACCATCATAGTTTGGATCTCTGTATTTGAAGAAGTGGCTGAGCATTCATGGCTACACAAATTTATCAAATGTGCACTTTGTGACGCGTAGTGTCACGTGGCAAACCCTTCGTAAAAACTATCCCTACCACTTGCTCTTGCGATAACACTCTTTCTTTCGTAACCCGATATTTAGTGTGTCCAGTTCGGGGCACAATTTTAAAACCCGTTTTTTTTCGGGTTTTGAAATGAATGCGATTTTGAGCGATAAAAACTCAATATTATTGTGAAATTACTGCTGTTGGTCCCAGCGCAATTTATTAGCGAATTATTAATTAAGTTCAGTACAGCTTTTCAATGATGTTTAGCCTATAATACTGACGCATGACAATCAAAGCACACTTTCATCATTCAGTCTGTTACTGAGTTTTGCGACACATAGTCCCGTGGCTGAAAAAGCCCTTTCTGGTCCCATTGATTTGGGCTTGATTGTAATTATAATTAAGGCATGGAACAGTTTTTCAAGGTTATTTGACCTCTTCTTTGTGGCCTCAAAAAGACTCATTTCCTTGTTCGCAATTTGCGATCGGATCTCTTCCTGTGCCGGAATAGTTTTGTGGTCTTCACCCTCATGGATTACATGGATTCTGTGCTTTGATTTCAAATGGTTGATCAAACTTTCGGTGCTTGAACCACCTCTTTTTGTATGACGGAGCACAAATTGCACTTTGGTGTTGGTTGAACCTTGTTGTATAAGCAATGGCTCTGCTGAGCATCTGATTTTCTGTGATTACTAACGTCTTTAAACTAAATTTGTATGACTAAAAATATACTTAAAGTCGCTTCTAAAGGAACGCCAAATATTTTGTAGAAACTTATTGCAAACTGCAAAGGAACGAATCGATTTTGCAAAGAATCACAGCTTTTATATGAACTAACTCATAACAGCTTATAAATGAACTAATAGTAACTACGAAACTACGGCATATCATTGAAGAACTACATCACGTGGTAATTCTTCAATTAGGTTAGCGAAAAGACTAAAGTTCGCGTAGAACCTTATTATGTACAAAATAACGTCACGATCCGTCTAAATAGGTCAATTGAACGAAATTATAAACGGACCAACAACGATCGTGCGATGGTCATCGAGCAAAACCAGCACCTCGTGCCTCATGATAAATAGTTGAAAGTTCAAACGTGCTTATTTGGCCGTTACACGCGCCAATCTGCAACTTCAGTGTTATCAGAATTACTAATATTTGAGTGCAACAGCAATTCCAGGTTTTTTAAAATACCCGGGTTTGGTAGTTCGAAAAAAAACGGGTTTCGGGTTCGGGAAAACCCGGATTGGAAACACTATCGATATTGATGACCTTAGATGAAGATGGGTACAAAGACTACTTTGAAAACTGATAGGTTTGTGATTTTGTGACTACAGAACGCTGAAGCTACACAGGAAGGCTGTATTTTTTAACAATTTTTTTCTGCAAGTGCAACGCACTAGGTTTTTGCGGTAATGGTAATATACATCGATATTACCACGTCACCACAGGCAAACATTTGTGCAATACGACCAACACAGCGAAATCCAATCAAATGTATGCAAGGTGAAGAGTACCAATCATTCTGACCAGTGATAAAAAAATCCGCAAAGGTTTGCTTCCGTTACCTTCAGTGTCCAAGAGCCATATTCAGGCGCTGAATAAACGTAATAATAGACCATTTTCGGTACTGAATCCGAGGTTATTGCAATCGTAAAAGCCTGCGAAAAATAAAAAAAAACAATCAAACAATATCACGCCTGTATGTGTATAAAGACAAGAGATTAACATTTTCATTTTGCCTACATCTCGACGCCTTGGTCCATGATATTCAACTATCAGGCAAATCAGTCAGTCAAGAAAACACAAGGGCTGTTGTACATCTGATTAAGCTTATCTAGATGAAAGTGCGTAATAACAGTTTTTAAATTCAATATATAAAGGTTTCTAACCCAAAACTATAAAATCCAGCAACAACGTGTTGTATTGACAATGATAAGATTACAACAATAATAGGAAAAGGCGTACGAGACGGGAAACCTGGTAGAGCGGGAACCCTCACTTAGCATTGCTACCGTCATGAAACTCGGTCGAATCAGGAGAATACCTGCGAAATTTTAGGGCAAAACAAACAAAATCAGGGCAGAAACGGTAGCGAGAGTCATGGAGTCGAACGGATAAATGTCGCAATTTCGGACAAAATTTACATGGTTTGTATAAAAACGACGGGCTAAAAATTGTAAACGAAATTGCGATTCCAAAAAAGTGGATGAACTTTTTTGCTATTCTCTTTTTTGGGGTGAAAAGTACAGAAAAAACGGTACACATGGACAATTCACCCGAAGTTTGGACAAACACTGAAGTCATTACCGATTTGAAAAAAAAATTTAATTTATTTTCATGGCAAAACGGCTGCTATCCTCCCTCTGAAAAATACCTTTCTGCACGTCTATTGCAACGGACAAACGGTGGTGTTGGAACCGAACCGATTGTTGCCTGATGAAAAGCACTAATATGATGAAATGTCAATGTCCGGTGTGATCACTAAAAACTTGTAACACAGTAAATGCGCTTAAAGGCTGGCGAGGGACCTTCGTTTCTCGTTCTTTCTCACGCATGAGAGAAGGTCGAGGAAGTTTGACTAAACGTATGTGCGAAGACGTCATATTAGAAAGCACCGAGAGCGAAATATGTCCGCGGTTCATAAAAGTCCAAATACAGCAAAGAGTATGATCTACAAGGCTGTAACAATGCCAAACATCAGCACGAAAATAGTAGTTTCTAGGCATAGAAGGGGTGCCCAACCTAGGGTACTTGTACCCAACAATAGAAGGGAAAATCTATTTATGTTATATAGTTCCAAATATGTATACATATAATGCTTATTGTGAAATATCTATGATTAATCCTGATAAAATATTTTCTCGATCTATGCCATGGAAAGGAAAGAAATTTTAGGAGTACATTCTCATCTGTGGAAATGCTGAAGAGGAACGTGATTAGAGAAAGATTGGAAACCCTGGATGGATTGCTGGAAAGTATCTTGCGACACTCGTGTGAAAGACTGGAAAATTAACTGCAATAAAGAATCGTTTGTTTTTGTCGAGACTATTAACCGCGAGACTTCACTGGTTTACATCGGCAACCATCACGTACTAACAAAGCATTATTTGGTAAAGAAAACTACACTTACGTTAGTTACAACTGCCAGAGTTCCGATGAATTCGAGAAGATGAAACCATGCGCCAATGTCTGAGCATTTTTGTCCCAAAGGTCGTCTGCATAAAAAATAAAGTGAATAGCTGAACATAACATTCTTGACTTGAAATTAAGTTTGATGACAAAGCTAGCCTTGCAATAGAAAATAGCGTTACCAGAAGTAGTTGGATGAAGATAAAAGCGGCTAAGAGAGTGCTGATATCTAAATCTAAAAAAAAATATTTGGAAAGGTCATATTTTTAATGAGCGCATCAAGGATCTGCTGATCATCTCATAACATGAAGTCACGTTTCCGGGCAAACCAGCGCAACCAATCGCAATCAACTACGTACAAAAATTTTGCAGAATTGTAGAACATTATAAAACCGGATGACGTTGAAAATTTAGAAATAGCAATCGACAAACATTTCGATCACATTAGGCCAGGGGTGGCCAAACGTTTTGACCCGATGGCTGAATTCGCGGCTGCCTGGCCACTGGAAAACCGGATACAGTGCTATTTACGTGACAGGCAACAGCCAATGCTGTTGCACTGCTGTCCACAATCGGAAACATGGTGCTTGCAAAAAATGTGCAAGGTATTTGGCGGGCCGAATTAAACCGATCGGCGGGCGGGATGCGGCCCACGGGCCGTAGTTTGCCCACCCCTGCATTAGCCGGAGGCAGCGGAAACATAGAATAGTTCCATTTAGTGAATTCCTACGCAATGCTAAGATTTGATGAAAATATTTTGTTCTATGACAGTCACTTATTTTTATATTTTTCTTTGTGGTACGAGTTGTATCTTTCCTGTTGGCTAAGTTTTGCTACCGTTGCTGAAGTAGTGCAGCAGCCCTTAGAAATTGACAAGCGGGTTGATACTTTTATGTAGGAGCAAGATTCTCTCTTAATGCGAACTGATGAAGTAGATGCGGGAAACTGTTCGTCACAAACACAGCGAAACAATTGCAGATAAGTGTATTAAAATCGCTCAGAGGTATCACAAGCCAACAAATAACAGCAGCGCACCTGTATTGACAAATGAATTTCTGAGCGTCGAGTCTGATCTCAATGACATTGTTGATCAATGCCAGCACAGGAGCTAGCGGGAAAGCAGCAACAAACAATGTAACGAAGCCAAACTGGATCACTGTAAGCACAATAATTCTGGGGTCAGTCGTTGACATTGCAACAAGGAGATTACAAATCATTGCATGGCCCCTGCTTACATCATGTGAATCGATTAAAAAAACAGCCATAATATTCTGGAGTTTCCTGGCCACTTGCGTAGCAAACTGCAAACGCATTGTAAAGAATTTGTGTTTGATATAAAAGTGGTTTCTTTGAACAGAAGAAGCACAGATAAAAATGTCAAATCAAACACGACCGCAACGGCGAAATCTTGATCTCGCTTGACCTTTATATTTTACTTTAAAAAGGCTTTTGACAACGAGTTCCTGCCTTGTGAACATTGCACCTATTTCATACGTACTCACCCATTTCAAGATATTCGTACAACAAGCCCATTTGTCTGAACGTTTGAAGATCGTAGTCTTGCTCCCATCTCGTGTATTCGTTGTCCTTTTTTTCCTTTGATGCTTGTACAGATCGGTACTGCCTGCAGTGCAACGTAAGTTTTGACTGGCAAGTGAGAAAAACCTGTTTAAAACTGTACGGTTTTAATCTGTTGTACTGTATATTGTACTTTCAATGTGCTGTAAACCTATATGGCATCGTTACCGCATTTTTGCCAAACCTTAAATCAGAACCGTCGCCGGAAAGTCATCATTGGGGGTCATTACATTTGTGCGGCGGGGCTTTACGTTCGTGCAGTGGGGGCTTGACATTCAAATTTAACAAAAATTCCACTAACTTATAGTGTTTCATATTTCAATTATGGGGGATTGGAGCTGTTTTTGGGGGGCTAAGTCCACCAAAGCCCCCCTCCCCAGTTTTCATGCAGAAGTTTCACAGTGATGGCTAATTCAGAATCTTGAAAACAATGCAGACTTAATTAAGTGCAATGAGTTTTTTTCTGGAACACTGTAAGCAAGATTTTTCAAGCACCTGAGCTTAAAAAGAGATTACGACATTGTCAAACCGACTGCGGCCCTTCATAACTTTTTCTAATTTAATCCATTCCCACCTGTACTGGTTAATGAGCCAAGGCCAAGCCAACTCTAAAAAGTTGTTCCAGATCTGCTTCCCCAGCATGATGATGATCAGCTGGATTGAAAGCTCGTACATGCAACCGCCCGCATCACACTAATGAAAACAGTCTGTAGTGAGCTTAGTGGATCGAAACTGATCGGAACACACTCAAACGACACTGTTAGTCGCCTCCTAACTACAAACTCGCGTAAACGAAGTTAAAAAAACACAAGCAAAGTAGGTCAACATAATAATAAAAAAAGTACACAAATTGTTGAATGTTCCAAAAAAGCCAGTCGAGAACCTTGGTGAACGTGAAATCGAAATGGAAAACAAACCTAGACTTAAGTTTTTATTAAATTGCCGTTGGTGGATTGTTTCTTCGAATTAAAAGCTACTGATGGTTGCGTATTCCAAGTACCTTTTCTTGTTTTGCTTCCTTTTATTATAAATAATACTTCACTAAGTTGAAATTGCAAAACTCACTGCAACCTCCCACATTTCACAAATTTTGATTTAAACCAGTGATTCCCAAAGTGGGGTGGATTCACGCCCCGCAGTGGGTGCCGTGTGAAGATCAAAGCATATGGAAAAACATAGTAAAATACAAAGTGCTTAAGATACGTAAGAACCACCCACGTCTCAAGTTCTGTAGTCAGCCAGAAACTGATTCTACCAAAAACCTCGTCCTTTAACGGATAATCTGTAAATTCCATACGTAAGTCGAAAAACGTACTTGTTTTTTCTACCAAGTAGCATATACTGTAAGTGGCGCAGAGCTACATTATAGAACTATTCTTGCATTCAAAATCTTGTAAAGCAGAAACCCTTGGCATCAGTAGCAGGGTAGTCGTGCTGGAAAGCACTGGGCATTACCAGACATACTTTTCGAAGTGAGGAAGTAAAAGGTCAACGACTTTTGCGCACCGCAATTTCCAATGACCGAAAATTGGCCGCGACAAACTTCTCGTTATGTCCGCTTGTGATTGTGGGCATCGCAAAACAGCAAAAAAATCAATCGTGAAATAGAAAAAAAACAGCAAAAACATTGACGACGCCAACGATTAACACTCAGTTTTGCACGTGTTGCAAATCGTAGCTCGTACAACAAAAGTTTTCATAAAGATTTGTTTTTCTCCTTTCAGCATATTTTAAGAGGAGTGATTTCTTTCGCCGCCTGTGCGAAAAACAAGGTCAGATTTGCCTTCGATAAAAGTGCAATACCAACGTTTAGTTGAGCAATTATTCACACAACGCGCCTTGCCTTCACTTGACATCTGTACAATTTGACAAAAATATTTCCGAGATTAGCAAGATGTGAAAAAAACAGTGGCGATAGCCACTAAAAGAGTTTAATGTAAACACAAAGTCCGTTAGTCATTTTCAATTTAATAAACACGTTTTCGCGTGAGTTTGCATAATTATCGTTTCGTAAATAAGGAATAAAATTTTCCAATGTTGAAAAACTAAACAAAGAAATTCCATTTCACAGATTAGTTCCAAAAATCATGTATCCAACCAGAGGCATTAAACCACCTACACTTCGTTTCTTATGAGGGCTGTTGGGAATTTCACTTTCCAAAATGAACGTGCAGGTTTCTAGAGCTGCACGTCGCTTATCTTTTTTTCGCTGTAACGTAAACCAACTCTCATGCTTTGTTTAAACACTCATGACATCATTTGACTGCTTCCTTTCCGCTAGACAACCGAAATCAAACTCGGTAATACCCGATGCTTACCTCGTCCCACCTGTATTCGCCAAACAGATACGTGTAATTTGCTGGGTACCCCGCGAACGCCTGCTTGAAAAACGCGATGTAAAAGAGGTAAGAGTAGTAGTTGACAAACTGAAAGCAGAACATTTTGAAGGCGAAGCTGTCATCAAATTCCGTCTGCGTTCGGGGCAGCTCTGCGCAATCGCAATACAAGGATTCAAAAGGTTTTCAGTCTTGAGAACGTGAAATATTAAAAAATTGCAAATCACTCGAAGATTTCAGAGATTTCTTACCTTTTTCGGTAAGCCAATACGCCATCAGGTCATAAACCTGCAATGAAGTTTCAACGTAAGAGCCGGAAAGACAATTAAATGGCGACTTAACATTTTTGAAAAATATTTTTGTGCAACCAAGAGGATTGCCAGAAAATTAAGATTACAAACTGAAGAGATTGTGAATTGCTACAACTCATGTGGATGTTTACTTTGATCTTTTAATTTAAAACAAACTTTGTCGCCTAACTCAGTGTTTGTGCGACACTGACGAATTGAACGCCATATCGGCGGTGCAACTTGCAGTGATAGTAAGTGAAATAGGCCGAGCCAAGGGCGGATCCAACCAGTACGATTAGGTGGCAATTTCAGTAATATTTGGTAGTCAAGTCTCATAACGGCTTGGCTACTGTATGAGTGATGATGTGTACCTCACAACACTGCTGTGGCAAAACAATGGACGACAAAATGACCTTATATGGCGAATGCTGTTTTTCGAATTGTACAAAATCATGGTGAATAAAACTACTTTCGTAGGTTTTAGGGGGGTGCGATCGCCCTAATCGTCCCCCTGGATCCACCCCTGGGCCGAGTTAGGAGAGGCACTTTTTTGAAGAAAACAACGTAACTAAAGAACAAAACAATAAGTGTTTTTGCAGCCTTCTGAAATTTCCACAAATTGATCAAGTATCCCAGGTTCAAGATTTTTGGGCCTGCAAATGAAAACTCTTGACCACGGCAGAGGGGATTAACGTGTCCATGACAAGCTGCAAGGACTGCATTGGATTTTTCAGCTATAGTACTGCATAAAGTTCAAGTATAATTTGTAACTGACATGAATGGAGTTTGTGAAATGATTGTAATTTAAATTTAAGTTACAAATATGCTAAAATTTTCAACATAATTACAACTGCGTTTTGCTTTCAAAACTTAAGAGCTCGAAAGATCGAATAAACGCATAAAAAAGCAGTGAAGCACTTGCCATCCTAACCTGTTGAAGTTTTGCCGAGCAAGTGGTGAATTGTGTTGTGCGTGTGACTTGGTTGGATCAATTACAATTCATACTTGAGTTGAATCTACGGTAATTAAACTGCACGCTTCATGTAAATGTAATTGATATCCCTTGTTTCATATTTAATTGTAATGTACTTTAAAAAGTTTCAAGCAGTAATTGTAATTAAGCTGAAGTCATGTAGGTGATCCAACTCCGGTACTGCAGTAAGCTGCAAAGAGTGTTTCAATGGTTGATCTGACGGTTTTTGTCGGAAAAACGTAACAGAAAAGAGCTCCATTGCAAACGATCACGAAACGTCCAAATCACTGCAACTCTAACGCAGTTGCCCGAACGTGGTTCACGCACTGCCCTCTAGTTCGTATCACTTGCTTTAAACACTTCAATGAAATCTTCTTTGAAAAACACTTCAATGAAATCTGCTTTTTCTCCAAGCCGTCAGGAAAGCCGTAAAAATATTACTTGAGATGTTATAGTTCGGGACCTCAGCAAATGAAATGATTTGTTTATTTGCTTGACAGCAATTCACAGATTTAGGCTTGACTAAATACTTTTCGTCGCGTCACTGAAATTGCAATCGTGACAAATGAATCTATGAGAACTGCAGCAGTACAACAGCCAACAAAACATTAATAATTAACAGAATATAGTCGAGAGTAAACAGCGAAGTTATGTTAACATCGTTCGCAAAGCATAATAAAATTCCGTAAAAACGTAACGAGCTTAGTCAAGGAAATATTCGATAGATCGATATTACTCTATATCAGTGTTTCTCAAACGTTTTTCATGCGCACCCCGTTTACTGCCACGAAAACAATTGAATAACCCATCGGTTTGCCTAAACTGCACAGAAAAATACTTGTTAAAACTAATGAAAATATGGTTCCCGCTTAAAGTAGACTGCGGTCTGTTTTGGTATACGAGCATTATGGTATACTCGTATACCACTTTCAATTTGACTGACAACCTTTTCTCAGTACTAGTCCACATTTAAACTGCAATTATTAAAAAAGTCTTCACTGGATTAAAAGCAGCTGCCAGATGAGATACATGAACACTGTAGAACTGTGCTTTTGAAACTATTACAATTCCACATCAAATTATGACGTAACAATCACGGTCCTGATACATTGTATCACTTCCGCCCAGCCATTGTTTCAGGGAAATGCTTGGCCATTGAAGAGTGAATGACGATATAAGGCACAACAAAAAATTTCTACGACGTAATAGTAACCTTCAAATATAAAGGTTTCTGCAGACCAGGCCCGTAGCCAGGTTTCAAGGTTTGGGGAGGGGGCAAAATACTTTTTAGGGGGAAATGGTTTTTGTTTTTATTATATGTTGAAAAAGCAAACTGTATAAAAAATTTGGGCCACAACAAAATTTGGAGGCAAAAACGTAGGGGAGCATTGCCCCGAAGTACCACCCCGTGGCTACGGGCCTGCTGCGGACCCCTAGCTTAGAGAACGCTTTACGGACCCTTGGCTAAGAACCACTGGACTCTAAACAAACGTTCAAATTCTGCTCAATAGTTGTTCAACAACTGTGAGCCTTGGGTTACTGCTACGAAGATGGGATGTGGTTGTTTTAGGGGCCAACAAATATTCAAAAATAATTTGTAATTATCGAAATTTGTGGGAATGTGTGAACGCCTTATTTGTTTTCGGATCTTCGGCAAATTGCTCCGCACTTTTACTGCCTTAAAAATAATAGCAGTTGGGTACTGGACTCTTTTTTATGGAAAAGCAACATGAAATTTTTACAATGAACCAACCGTAATGCGTAAGTTAAAATGGCACAGAGCATACTGCGCGCAAACCGAATAAACGCATTTCGCATTGCAACAAAATAAGGTTAACTTTCATGTGGAAGTGATCCATGAAAAGCGCACCCGTTAGCGAAAGTTTGCAAACAGAAAATTAGCAAGGTACTGTATGTCCAAATGTCCTGCTGCCTCTAATCGGGAGCCAACTTCCAAAATAATTTCCTGGCATGGCACTGGCCAAGCTTGACGATGCAGTGACGAAATACCGTTTTTATCAAAATAAAGCGAGAAGTCGACTCACGTAGTTGAGAGCCATTATAATCGCGAGTGACAAAATGGACCCTGTTATAGTGGTGAGCATCGAAGGGCTGACGACAACCGCTACAGTAGGAGGAAGGTCTGAAAGATTGAGACTTGCGGCAAACACAGCGGAGATAACCAAGCGGTAGATGATCACCGCGAAAACTGCGGCAAGTACAAGAAGGACCTGAAAAAATGACAAAGTAACTGATAGGTAGCCTCTTTCAAATACCCATACTGCAAAAAAACGTCATAGCACTCTTTCAGATTTTTAGGAATTGGTGCAAACAGTGTTAACATTTGTGCAACGAAAAATTATGTTACCAAGCAATATTATATAGCACTTGGGAAACAAAATTTTAGGCATTTTATGACGTGTAAAGGGCTTAAGATTTAAAAAATGTATCAAGTCACTGCGCAAAAAAATTTCCAAGGCTTTAAAGCTTTTTTCATGCTTTCAGGACTGAATGCACCCGGCAAAATAAATGAAGACAGAGCAAGGGGCAAGCAACAGAAACCAAAATACAAAGTATCCGAGGTCCTTACCCAAAAAAACACCGTTATGAAAGAGAAGCAAGCTCGAGAGTAGCGTTGCTTGGCATCCAGATAAGGCTCAAGTTTTCCGGTGATGGGGTTAAGTCGCTGTTTTCTTACGCGCGCCTCAAACTCTGGTCTGATTAAATCCCTTTCTTCGTCGTAGTCGACCAGGTCCCAGTCATACGCCAGCCTGAACTGCTTTCGTTTCCAGAATTCAAGGAACATGGTGGCTGAGAGAAAAAGACAACCGGATTGCGTCTTTCAAGTAGCACCTAAGCTTGACCTAGACATGCTCTTCGCTTCATATTTCATTCAGCCTATCTTATAAGTCGTCACTGTTTTGAGTGCGTTATAACTTGGGCGTGTGCAACCAGAGCGTAACAATAACATGCGCGCATGAACTGCAAGCGCAAAGGAAAACACTACTTTTGAATCGACTTTGAAACTTTACTCACCCCACAAAGACATGAAAACGGCGAAGAAGATTGTGGACTCGTTGTCAAACACGTGAGTGATCTGAAACAGCAAACTTTTTGAGTGTGATAAACAAGTTATCATCGAACTGTCTGCAAACTATCTATTCTGAAGCATACAGTCGAAAAATGCCACCAAACAATCTACCTGGGCAGAAAGACAGGAGGCATTCAAGAACCAGTATCCACAGTCCGCGTCGCAAACTGGGCACATGATCAGGTCACCAGAATAAGTAGGATAACTTTTATCGCAAACTTCCTGACTGCGTACAAAAACATTTGCTGTTAACTGCAATGACGAATTCGCATCCATGTCACATCAGGAAAATCAAGTGATTCATTCAAGTTTAGACTGAAAGGAACACAGGATTTAAAAGCATCAAGGGCAATGAACAAACCGTCAGGACCAGGGGCGTACTAAGGGGGAAAGGGGGCACAATACTCCAGGATCCGAATCACTCGGAGATACCTAAAAGTCCCAACAATGTCGCAAGTAGTTTCTTCAATGCAGTACATTTGTTCCCTAAAGATCTTTAAGGCTGGAAAATGGGGGCGCCAAACTTGTTTCTTGCCCCAGGCGCCATCTAACACCGGTAAGCCCCTGGTCAGGACACAGAAACTACTATAGCAACGAAGGACATCAGGCGTAGACTACAGTCAAGACCCAGTTTTACAACACTGAGCTGAAAATCGCATAGCTGGCATACCACATGCTTAAACTTAAATTTCGAAGTTTAACACAAATGGGATGAAATTTTGCACACAAAAGATGAAGAAACGCAAGAAATCACAATGACGTTCGACTAAAAGAACAAACCGTTGCATGCACTCACAGTCACAGAGTTTGAACTGCTCTTCTATTTTTTTAAAGGTCCCAAAAGGGCATACGTTGCAAATACGCTTTGCCACTTTTCAAGAGTTAAGGTCTTGCGTCGCATGGCCACTCGTATACATTCATGTTGATTCTGTTTTAGATGGGCAAGCACGACTGCGTGCTAAACAGAGCATTGCATATTCTATGGATGGCAAGATTTATCCCTAATCAGTTTTCGCAAGAGTTAAGCTCTGAATAATTCAGATTGCCTAAGATAATCCAACAATTGTAGCAGGGGCACTTTGGATTGTTTGGAACTAAGCTATCGCTATTCGGCTACTCCATTTGACAAAAAAGCTAAATCACATAAAATAATTTTGATAAAATCTTTTTTTTCGAAAACAGACACTGGAAGCATTTCAAGTTTCTGAGATTGATGTTGGTCACAATCGCTTAGCTATCATCTCAAAAGTGTAGCAAAAGCATAATTGCGCAATTAGCTTTCAGACATTTTTCCACACCATGAACCCATAAGCAATAGGAACTTCAATGCCAAGAAAAGCTGTTACTTTTGAAAATTGATAACGCAGCACTCCTCCATTTCCGCAAATACAGGTGGTGAACGAGGAAGAAAAGGGGATAAATGCATCATCCACACAGCTGGCAACAATCGTCTTATTGGCGAAGCCGTTTTTGGTCTCACATAAGCTACATAAACTCACAACAAAGGATTTGCGTTGGGTCGAAAGACCCGATTTTTGGGTTCGTGTGGCGATCAGTTACTTGCTTATGCCTGAAAACGAGGCCAGGTGCAACAGAAGTCCGATTTACGATAGGGAATGATGAGCCTTTTTCGTTTTCATCTCAGGTTTAGCGAAAAGTTCGTGGGATATCTGACGATTTTACACGCCTTGTTCTAATTCAAAATAGAAGCAAACTGCCATGACAGTTACTTGTCCGTTTCAAAACCAAGATTGCGCAATGTTACGGTTCATAAAAAACAAAAATACGGTCACCCTAATTATTACGATCAAATGCAGTTACATAGAATTGCTCGATAATAAGGAAATACCTGTCAAAACTTCATTATAACCCAAGACTGTCCTGTCACCGTGTAGCGTAACGTGAATAACCAATGTACAAAGTTAAGAATTATTGTGAGTAACCAAAGCACTTCCCAGGAAAGACGAGCGAGGCAAGTCCTGCTGGCTACACCCACGGGAAAACAGCCCAGAGGTCGTCCAAGAACCAGGTGAAGTTACTACATCTCCGACCTTGTTTGGTCCCGTCTCGGTGCGGAGCCAGCAGAACTATCTGAGATTGCTGTTGATCGTGAGGTATTTCGAGTGCTCCTAGGGCTGCTACCTCCACGATCTTCCCCAGAGGAAAAGTAGATATGAAAATGAATGAATGACCAAGCATTTCGCATATCACATCATAGCCCAATAAATTCACGAATGCAACACGGAATTATTGTCTGGGAAAGAGCAGCCATTTGTTATCACCATTACAGCT
>Ga0210059_1008066_pt1 | contig 16675 bp, 10 predicted proteins | sample Ectturendosymbi2_FD_188042 | JGI IMG/M metagenome (GOLD analysis project Ga0210059, IMG submission 188042) | Ecteinascidia turbinata endosymbiont from Florida, USA - Sample 2 (SPAdes) (version 2) | ecosystem: Host-associated > Tunicates > Ascidians > Unclassified | place: Key West, Florida...
TTAAGACTGAAGTTCATATGTTTCTTGAGTGTCCTTTCACCTGTGCGTCACGCCGAATGTTGTTAACAAATGTCTCTAAGATTCTCGCCGAGGAAAATGTGTTTTCCTACTCTGAGTTTGCTACATTGAATCCAGCTGAATTGGTCGAAATAATTCTCTTCGGACACCTTAAACTTTCTAAAATTCCGTCATTGCGCTTGTTTAGACAAACGTGTTTGTTTTTGTCCAGAAATACACCCTTTTAATATGAACTCGTTTTCTGTTTTTACTGTTTCATTTGTGTGTATGTGTGTCATTTTTTTTTCTGTGTTTTTGCGTTGCCAATGAGCTCTTCAGGCCTTGGCCTGCCTTCATTGGCTGTTTGTCAATAAATTCAAATTCAATTAGGAGCTTGCTTGTTGAACCAGTTACCAATGCACCACTAAGTAAAGTAATCAGTTTCCTAAGTAATACATATAAGAGTAAAGCTGAAGGCATAAAAAAGATTGAGTAAATAAGGGAAAATTTATGCTGTTTTTTTTTACCAAGCTTTAAAGCCAACTACTGGGAACAACTTCAAAAAGTTTTCTTTGAGGATGTCGATGATAAAACACCAACAATTATGGAAATAAACTTTTTGCACAAAAGTGAGAATACAACTATTACAAGCCACTTGTTGTGGGATTGACCCACTATGAAAGACATGGATATTCTCTTGTTTGCATTAAGTATTGCTTTCATGGTCCAGACTAGAAAATACTTATAGATGCAAGCAGAGGAAAGGCTTGTTTAATTTTTAAGGGAAAGCATGGTGTCCAAAATTTGCTAACCTCTGCAAGTTTGGAAAATATTACCGATGACCTGCTCAAGACTTCTTAAACTGAAGTGATCATTGTAATCTCCTGTTTTTGCATGAAAGATGCTGTGAATAAATCATTCCAAGTCTACATTATGGCTAAATGTTTGTGTAAAAATATGGATTACTTTTAAAGTAGAGAATACAAGCAAATCTGGATGAAAAAACAGTAGTTTTTTACCCAGAAAAAGTTTTTTTTACCCCTTCACCTGGGTAAAAAAAACTAGTGTTTTTTATTATAATTTTTCTTTGGGAAAAAATAACAAAAAAATTTCAATGTCATAACATACTTTGGCATGGGGGCTACCTTCCATCAAAAGACCAAGAAAATACCCTAGCTCAGGGGTGTGCAACATTTTTTGTCGGTGGGCCATATAACCAACTTCAGACATCTAGCTGGGCCACATGAAAAATTTAGTTTAACATAAACTGTCGTATTAGGATTTTCATGCATGATGGGGAAAAATCAGAGCGTTGGTAAGAGCCATACTAAATGGCTTGGCGAGCCGGGTTGTGGCCCGCGGGTCGCCTGTTGTACACCCCTGCCTTATCTTGTTTTAGAGGTATTGCAAACTTAAAATTTTTGTTTTTTTTTACCCCATTTGACTATACTTATGCTTGCAAACTGGTAACAGTCTTATTAAAAATAGCTGCTGTTGTGCTAATGGGATCGAACTCTGCCAAACTTGCTCCCTGTGTAGTAGCTGTGTTGCATCTCAAAACCAAACCAACATTGCTATCAATATCAACCAGTTATCTACATCGCCAAATATAGTAATATAATTACCAAATATTTATATATCGTTTAACTGCTCCAGCAAAACAAAGAAATGTTAGGTGCCGACAATTGCAAAGTAACTAAAAACTGATCCCCTAAATAGGGCACAAAACTGACATGGGAGAACGTCATCAATGGTTCTTAGAATAGAGTCAGTTAGTTACACGATTACTAACATTGCGTTAGAAAGTATTTAAAGCAAACTATTTCCTTTCTTCTCATGATTAGCCAATGGCATGCTAAGTTACCTGTACATAAAAAAAAACAGAGAAAAGAATTTGCAGAGAAATAAAAAACAAAAACTGCACTTCAATATTATAAGCTTACTGTTGTAGTGATGCTGTCACAAAGTATTTACAAGATACAGTACACACCTTAATATTATGAACTTCAATGTTACAAAGCATTCACAAAATCCCTGTCTCACTATCACACTTGGCTGTCAATGTTGCAAGCTAACAGTAAAAAATATGCACATGCAACAACACTGTACATAATACTGTTCACAAACTTCACTGAGGCTACAAAAAGAATTTGCAGAAAAATAAATGCTGCACTTCACTATTAAGCTTACTGTCGTAGTGTTGCTGTCATGCAGTATTTACAAGATACATTTCGTACCTTACTCTTATCAACCTCTCTGTCACAAAACATTGACAAAACTCCATATTTTACTATCACACTTGCCTGTCAATGTTCCAAGTTAATAATAAAAATAAGCGCGTGCAGCAACACTGTACGAAGTGTACATCCCACTATTCACAAACTTCACTGAGGCTAACAAAAGATGGATAAATCTTGATTTTTATTCAGGTGGGAAAGAATTTAGCATCATTTTATTGCATGAACATAGAATAACCAGATGTATCAACTTGGCCAAACCTTGTCTTAAAACATAACATATTTGCACACTATACTGTCGATTTGAGAGTAGAATCATTTTAGCAGAAATATAAAGCCAACAAAAAGTTGCAGAACGTTTCAACAGCAAATCTAGCGTCATCATCAACTATTTCTTGCTTAGAAAAAGCTAACTTTGCAACCATTGCCTAACAACAGTCAAAGAATTATGATGCTTATTACAGATATTTTGCCCATGCTATGAAAGCTGTTTTTAAGATCAAGTGTGGCCTGGCTAATGCAGCTTGTAACCTTCTACAGTAGTAAGCAAATGTTCTTTTTCGATTTAAACAAAACTAGCCCCAATTTTATTGAATTGTTGTCAGCCAATCCAACTAATTACTTCAATTTTAATTTTTCCATAAACTTTAGCTTCTCTTTCAAAGTGCATGCTTGTTCGCAAAGACTTTATTCATTTGCTTCGCTTTCATGAATTTTTTGTCTAAAAGCGTTGGACTTAGCCAGTAATATAAAACTGCTTTTTGTCAGCTTGCATGGCTAATGCATCTGCCTCTTGGCTCATAGACGCTGTGCTTTCTTTTCATAACTTTCTTTTAGATTCAAATCAACTGCACGGATTTCATATTGCACAGCTTTCTTCTTTCTAGTTTTTTCACTTTCAGCAGTGAGTTTTCTTTGATCTTCTAAATGTAATTGATATATCATCCTTGCTGCTCGAACATTTCGTTTCAATCTGGGGGTTAACGGAATTTTATTGAAATGAACAGCACTGCTCTTCACTGTGTCATACACAAAACAACTAGCAATTAATGACTTCTCTTTCATTTTTTCTACCATAAGTTCATTGTTGATCGAGAAACCCTTCTCAAAAGCAGGTTGGCCATGAGAGTGCAAAGATACTTTGGACTTCCCAAAGCTGGGCATATTTTGCGTTCTTCATGCAGTTCCAAAATTGATATTCAGAGATATGGTATTCGCCAATCAATAAATCTTTAACATACCAAGTGGATTTTCAAATAAACTATAAAATTAAAAAATAAAATTGATGAATTCAGCCGAAGATCAAACTACGATAGTACAATGCACAGTCTATAAATAAACTTCCAATAGATTTATGTAGCAAAGCCAAAAAGCTAAACATTACCAGTGTCTTTTGCTGATGGCATTGGTAAAGCAAAGGACTTAAATTGTAAGATTATCTTTTTGAAACAATGAAAAATTTTGCTCCTTTTTTAACTCTCCAAAATTTTTAATGATTTTTTAATTTTCCATGACTTTCAAATTTTTATCAATTTTCCATGACTTTCCAGGAAAATTTATTTTTCCAGGATTTTCAATGATTTTCATAACCGTGGGAACCATGTAACCTATTGTCCTGAAAACAAGAACCCCATACAATTTTTAGAATGATTGTAATATAACCTCTAACCTAGCTAAGATCATGGATGCCATATGAAAATAACTGTGCTGCTGTATTGTCTGTTGTAGATTGCTGTGTGGTAATGCTACAAGGGTTCCTAAGGTAGTTGTTCAAGTGTGGAAGGGGGTTTTGGCTATTGCTTTGCTAGATGTCAGTAGTACTGAAATGTGTCTAGCACAGCTATGACCCACGGTCCAGCCCTCAGGCCGCGTGTGGCCTAGGCGAAGATTTTCGCTATAGTAAAACTAAAAGTATCCAACATACTAACAACCTTTCCTTATTTTGATAACCTTGAATTTGACATTTTTGATGCAGGTGGTCTCCTCAGTGCCACTTTATGATGTCGGTTAACATTGCAACTGGGATTTCAATGCTTTCAGTGTATTAGCTTCAGCTAAATTTAGTTTACTCAGATCTAAGTTAGTCATTCAATGTGTGGTCCTGGTTAACACTTTGAGCCGGTGTACGAATAATCGTACGTAGATTTCGGCCTAAAACCAGCAGTTTTCGGTTGTCTTACCAATGCCATATCTCCTCCGCCGATTGCGCTAGAAAGTTGTCCAATGGCTCAAACAGATCGACCAATCTTCTAGTCTGCACTTGAACAAAATTTTTTTGGTTGGATGTTGCGGATTTTTTTTGAGTGACGTCATAAGTGAAGTAGTTTTGGGGCCATTTTGGCTCATCTTGCCTGGCCTAGGGCCTAGCCGCTAGGCCAAAGTATTTCGCTGAAGTTTTCATTGGAAACTAGGCTCGAGCCCGAGTCTTTTGAGCCTTTGATCAACTTTCTAGCATTACTGGATCAAAAGTTATGATCTAAAATAAACAAATCAATCAATTATCTAATTAGCTAATTATTCAAAAATTTTTATTACTTTAAATCACAACTTTTGAACCTGAAACCCCAGCAGGTCATCCAAAGTATCAAAAGACTCAGATTGTAGCCTAGTTTCCGATAAAAACTTCAGCGAAATGCTACCATCCAAAGGTTTGAGCCCAGGGCCAGGTGAAGTGGGCCAGTGCAGCCTAAAAGTCATCCACTTATGGCGTCACTCACAAAAAATCTGCACTTCCCAACCAAAATATTTTTTTTCAAGTGCAGACTAAAAGACTTTCTGTGTCTTTTGAGCCTTTGAACAGCTCTCTACTGCTTTCGGCGCTCGAGTTACGCGCGTGCAAAACCACGTGTGATCCGGTTGTTTTTTCACGAAAATCCCCAACACCAGCCGGACGCCAGAGTGTTAGGATAGCTACACGATTTTTGGCCCAGAAAGCCATTTGGGTTGAACATAGCTGGTCTGGCATTACCAAAATGAGCCCAATTATACCATTTTAGTTGGCTGGCTCAACACAAATAGTTGATTTAGGTACAAACTTTTGGCTCGAACAAAACTGGATTATGCTATGTGAAAAATCAGCCCAAGTGCTTCCTTGGAAGCAAAAATTCAATAGTTTAGTTTTTAGGAAAGTAGTACACACCTGCAAAAGTATAAATCACATAATACACCAAATTACCTGCTGACATAACTTCACATTTTGATGGAGTACAAAATTCTGATATTGTTCCATAAAGCATGTTTATTTGGTTAAAGAAATCCACAGTATTAACAGCAATCCATTCATTTAAATCTTCCCCTTCTGGCAAAGCTACAGCCATTTGCAAATTGCCACTTCCCAATGTGACGGCAGCATGGCGCATCAACTCATGTTGGTGAGAGCCTTCAGGTATACTTTTCCTGGGCTTAAAAGTTTTATTGTGACGATTTTGGAAGAAGAAACTCATAACCAGAATTTTTAATTTAACAAATTACAATTACCCCAAGTATTACACATATGAACACCTGAAATATTGGTCAAACATTTAAGTATACCTAAGCAAAATAGGTAGCATAATGCATTTCAATAAGTTGTCACAGGCAACTGTTTAAAATGGCCTGAAGTAATACCCAGATTGAAATCTGTGTGATGAGCTCATGCACAGTATTTTTCCAACATTAGCTTGTGGTGTCATAATGCACAATCGAACCAATGCAAACAGGTGTTCGTTTTGCTGGAAAAATGAGGAACTTGAAATTTTTGACTTTCGCATGACAAATTAACCACCAAGATATGAAATCTAGACTGTCAATAAACATTATAGTGTTCAGAATTCACAAGAATTTTAAGGTGTGACAAAGTAAACAAGAAAGAAAGGTTGGTTGTGATCACTTTCAGTGTGCACAAATCAGCATGTGCCATGCTGACGAGCAAAAGCTTTTGAAATTATGAGTAAAAGCATAAAAGTGTCAGCTACATAGATTTCAGTCTGAATGAAAAGTGATGACCCTTTTTTCTTGTTCATCGCTATCATGTTGCAGAAAAAACTGCCTGAGAAACCATGGCAGCTGTTGATGAGAAACCATGTGTGACACAAGCGCTTTTATGCAGAACAGACCATGCATGATTGCTGTTCAGCAGAAAAGCTGTGGTGTGTGTAACTGATCTGTGGTTGTAACCTGGGCTAAGAATATCATCTGGAATTTGCCAAAACAACCAAGGTAGGGATAAAAATTGTCATCTTAGTAGTCCAGCATGCTGTAAACATAACGTTTTTCAATAGGGTAAAACTACCTCTAAATCATGCAGTTGGTAAAGATAGCATTTTTGCTGAACAAATTTTTTAGTTGTTTCAAGTATGAGCAATTACCTCAGCAGTCTCTTCAATGTGTGCTTAATGCATGGAAAATTCCAATAGGAATTAATTCAAACTGTCATTGCACCTAATTGTTGAAATAAACATGGGGACATATATGATGCTAGGGAATATAGACCTGTTTCTCTTGTAACTATCATTTCCAAATTGTTTGAACATTATACTTTGTCCTGCATCTCACCATGTGGCCACAACAGACAACAAGTTTGGTTTCAAGCCACAACATGGCACTAACATGTGCATATTTTTACTTAGTGTCATAGTATGTAAGCAAGGGTACCCCAGTGTTTTTAGCATACTTGAATGCATCTAAAGCATTTGACAGAAATAACCACAGGCTGTTGTTCACTGACCTAATTAAGCACAATGTACTGATGTGCACAGCAAGACTGCTGATGAGTTGGTATAGGCACCAGACCATACAAGTGAAATGGGACACTAACTTCTCATTCCTCAGTACTGTAACCAACGGGGAAAGGCAAGGGGAGTTCTGAGTCCACATTTATTCACTGTTCACCTTGATGAACTCTCAAACCAGCTGGGTTCAGCAAGAGTGGGATGCACTATGGGAAATATGATATGAATCACCTAATGTTTGCTGATGATTATGTGTGTTTGGACCTAACATTAGTACACTTCATTGTCTTCGGAATATTTGTAGTGACTATGCTGCTTAACACGAAATGGCTTTTAATTGCAACAAAACAATTGTTCTTTTTTGTCCCAAAAAGTATCAACCTGCTTCATTGCATGTTTTTCTGAATGGTGTACGTGGGCAATTTTCTCACGAAGTCAAATATCTTGGTGTATCGCCAAATGCCTCACTAAAAGATAATGATATCCAGAGACAAATAATTTCATTCCACTGTGCAGCAAACACACTCGGAGGCAAATTTGCTCCATACCCTCCTGCTGTAAAATACTCCATTTCATGCCTATTGCATGCCAATTGTGGAGCAAATACACACAGAATTAAATTATCAATATGAAATGCTTACAAGTTGGCTGCAACAATGCGTAGCTAAGTATGCATTGCATACACAGGAACAACAAGAATATAAACAAGTTTATTGTACTGCGTAATGTCTTCACTCCCACACACAATGTAGTAGACTTAAGCATGGCAGTAACAAGGTGCAAACAAATACATGAAAGAACAGGAAGATAAATATGTATGCCAGGGCAATTCCACACAAACGTCAACCACTAAGTTTAGACATATTTTATTGATAAATCCTAAAACTAGAAGCACTGAAGTTCTTCTTTTTGTATGTGGAACACATGTCATGCACAGTATCATCTTGCGGTGACATATGAAGAACAGTGGACGGTGAATAAAATTGGATGTGTTAAATATACACAATTTGTTTCTAAATAAATTTGATGTTGGTAAGACTTTTATATAACTACTTTTTGGATCATCATTGAGTGCAAAAGATATGTTGTGTTCTTCACTGCTTGAAATTTCCCTTTTGCATGTTACCTCTGAAATATTACAGTTTTTTTGGAAAATATTCATGTCACGTTTCTTTGCGTTAAGTTTTTTTGAAAAAGTTTTACAAAGTATCTTTTAAAATATATTTCAAATTATCTTTAATTTAACTCTACTGAACACATTTATCCCATTAATGATTTTCTTGCTGTTTAGATTTTACATAGAAACAATAAAGTAAATTGTCCACCTACGCCAAGCTCTATGATGTGACGTGTGTGACACCATCTTAATTTCATGTATAAGTGCATATATTGAAATGAATTTAGTTTTGTGTGTGAAGTACATGCAGTATGTAGAAAACAGTTTGTATTGCTTCCTTAATACATTCCTGTGCATACCTAACTTGTCCTTGCATGTATTAGCAAAAGATTGCTTATTGATAAGACACTTTGCAGACAAAATCTAAGCAAAGAACAAAGGTGGACAAAATCTAATCAAAGAACAGAGTAACAACTACATTATGCTGGCTTACCATCTAAGTTATATTTGCACAGCACACTTTAGTTTCCAGATGCAACTTTTAAACCAAATACAAAATAAACAATAAAGCAAGCAACAAATCAACAACACAATTACACCTGACTAATCAGCAATAATTGATAGCAAGTGTAAACTGACAAGAAAAATTAACAGTAACGTGAGATTTGCAGATTTGCTTTGTTTTATTATTGGTTTAATAATGAAGTTGTTTTCCTAGGGGTTAAAGTAACAATAGCTTTGCTTTCTTAGGGTAGAGATTGTTTGTTTTGTTAAAAGTTTTTCCAAGTGATTGCCTGAATCTGTATGATGTTAATGTTTCAGAAAAATGTAAACCTTTTGTAGAAATATGCCTGTTTCCAGTTTTTTTCAATTGCCTGCTTTTGCTCTTTTTGTTTTTGTTCTTTTGTTGCTAGTAAATCAAGGCTGCTAAGTAAATTAATCTTTTTTATTATCTTCACTGTTTTGCTTTCAGGTGCTTGCGCTTTTACATGTACAGAGCTTTAAATTCAGGACTAATTGCTGTTTCATTTTCTTTCTTGCTTTTTGCCAAGGTTCATTCTTTCAGCATAAGACTTTGCATCTTCACCTATTCTGGAAATTACCCAAGTTCATCTGGTTGTAGAAAAAAAATAGGCAATGCTTGTTTTGCTTAACAGAGGCAAAAACACTGCTGGAGCTATTTTTTCTTTAGCCAAACACAGTTGGTTAAAGTAATCACATGATAAGTTCGAAATGCACAACCTGTCTAGTTGATGGTTGTGACATCGGCAACAGCTCAGTCCATTAGCAAGTTTTCACATATATAGTTTCAGTGGTGGCATGCTCTTGGTGGCTTCTTGTCTGCCTTGCGTAAACTGCAGACTACTAACCCTTGTCTCTTTGCATATCGTACTTGTCCTGTGACCACTTCCAGCAATCGTGTTCAACTTAAAGGCAAAATAACACAGCCTTTGCCTCATGAGGCAAAATAGATAATGTCACAAACGTGTTTTCTGCAGTCAAGTGTTTTTCACAATAAACAGTGGGCATCATTATTTTATAAAATGTCTGCTTATAAGAACAAAAGCAATAGTTGGCACCAGAAGAAATTGTAGTACTTTACTATTCCAATTGACTAATTTTTAGGCTTATAAAGTGCTCACGCTAAATATAGACTACCCTTGTATTTTTTACTTAATAGTCCACCTGTCATTTTGTAGTTAAATTGATAAATCACTGGAATTATTTCTAGTATTTGCTTCCACATGTGGTGATGGTATTGCAAGTATGACTACTCTGATGTAATTGAAGCATAAATCTTTGTTTGTACAGAAGTAAGTCACCAGACATCTAAAAAGTTGTATCAAGAGGTTAATTGCTTTGGCAACAGGTTTGAAATTAATCAGAAGTTGCCTGATTAGACCTTTGACCAATCTTTACAACTACTATGCTATGATGAAACTGGCAAAAGTGGACTCCATTGCACACGTCACATTTTGATGTCACACACATCACGCACTTGTTTTGATTAACTGTCTTAGCTGAGCAACAGTTAGAATAAGAAGATTTTAATGAAACTTTGTAACTTCTATGGTAATAGTCTATGATACGTTTTTGCATTAAAGTGGCTCTACTTCACAGAATTCTTGTGATATGCCATTGCAGGTAAAAAGTAATTTCTAAAAAAGGTCACACATGTCACGTTTTTTAAATAAGGAAATAAAGAATATGTCAAGTTGCAGAAGAATTTTTTTATCAAACCAAGCACTTATGAAGTAGTTTGCCACTGATACCAAAATAAAATATCAGAAATGCACGAAATAATAATAATAATGAATTATCTGCAAAAAATAGTCAAAATGTCACACACGTCACATATGGAATCACGCAGCTAGTAGATAAGCATATGCATGATGGTACTAACACACACATGGATGGTACCCGTTTTTCTTCGTTGTGACATTTCAGTCATCTTTTGAGAGACATTTTGGTTGCTGAGGCATTTCTGTCATTTGTCTCACAGTTGCATTGAAATTCAAAATTTTTTCATTAGCCTATATTTTCAGACATTCTGACTCACATATTTAATTTTTTTTTGGTCATTTCAAAAACATATTGGTCTATGACAAAAAGAAAACAGGATGGCACTATCACTGTTGTTATAATATAGTGCTGTGATGACTTCAAAGTAGACCAATTTATGAAATGCATGGGGGAGTGGGAGGCTATGAAGGACCAGGGTCATTTAGGCTACAGATCACCCTAAAGCGAAGCTACTTATAGTGTAAAGGGAACAGCTTATAGCAGTAAATAAAAGTCTGTTTCTCTGAGTATAAGGTTTAATATGCGCAATATGGTTATATCGTCACTGTAAAACCAAACTGGGCTATGTCCAAAAATGGGGTTTTGAGAAAATAGCAAAACTAAAATTTTTTAGCCTAAAGTTTTGCTGTTTTTTTCTCCTTGTAGTTACTTCTTCAAACTCTGACCAATTGTAGGTCATGGTGGTACATATCAAATCAAGCAAATTCAGCAGCTCTTAGGACCTCCCGTTGTTTTTTGACCCTCTTGTGGACATAAACCTGCTTAGAATTTTTACGTTTTTGCTGACCCACTTTATAAATGGACATAAACCTTTATATAAATTTAAGGTTGTGAGCAAAAATGTGGCTTTACGGGTGGTAATAATCTGACATTATTGATTGCATAGACTGAAAGCACATATAGACAATGTAAAGCAAGTTTTGCAAAGGGCATTCTTAATTAATGAAGGTACTTGCAACCTGTTTTTTTGCTGAGACATTTTGTTCACTGAAACGTTTTGGTTATTTGTCTCACAGTTGTATTAAAACTTACTATACCAGTGTTCATTAGCCTATATTTTTAGACATTTTGACTGAAATGATTTAATTCTTTTGGTCATGTCAAAAACATTTCGGTCTATGACTGAAAAACAGCCTGAAACAAATTTTTTTGTACGGAACTAGCATTATGTATGTGCAAAGTGTACCATGAAGTTAATTTTTCTCTTGTGTTGGTGCTTCTTTTTACTGGACTTTGCTTTTTTGTTAAAGTGACCTAAAAATATTGAAAATATACATTCCAAGGACCAAAAATTGATTTGTGCTTTTTCTTCATCTGTATTTTGTATTCCATTTCATTCTGCAACTGTCACAAATTTATTTCACATGTGCAAGTGTTTGCAGTGAAAGAACCATGTGTAAACCTGATGCTTAATTTGTTTCTTGACATTTTTTGCACTTGGAAGGCTTTTGTTTTTGCTGCAGGAATGATGCAGGGCTTCTGGCTTTTATGCCAAGCTTGCTGAATTTTGAGGCCTGAAATATTTTTAATTCCTTGTATTTCCAAAGAATACTTGCAGAAATGAACATCCTATCAAACTTTTTCATATATTCCAAAGCAACCTTTCATTACCCAGACTGTAATAAATCTTTTTTGTTAACACTTTGGCGTCTGGCTGCTTTCGGGGATTTTTGGAAAAAAAAACGCCTAAACGCATGTGGCCTTGCGCAGGAATATCTCCGCTCCTGTACAGGTTACGGACCTGGATGAAGCATCAAAAGACGTGGCAAGTCTTCTAGTCTGCACTCGAAAAAAATTTTTTTGCTTGGGGGTTGTGAGTGACGTTATAAGTAGAGGTCATTTCGACCACCTTGGCCCACTTTGCCTGGCCCTGGGCACTAACCGTTAGGTGGTAGTATTTCGCTGAAGTTTTTACTGGAAACTTGGCTACAATCCGAGTCTTTTGATACTTTGGATGACCTGCTGGGATTTTGGGTTCAAAAGTTATGATGCAAGTTAGTAAAAATATTTGACGAATTAGCTAATTAATTAATTTGTTTATTTTAGATCATAACTTTTGAACCAGAAACGCTAGAAAGTCGATCAAAGGCTCAAAAGACTTGGACTCGAGCTTAGTTTCCAATAAAAATTTCAACGAAACACTTTGGCCTAGCGGTTGGGCCCTAGGCCAGGCAACATGAGCCAAAATGGCCTAAAAACTACTTCACTTATGACGTCAGTCACAAAAAATCTGCATCCCCAACCCCAAATTTTTTTTTCGAGTGCAATCTACTAGACTGGCCGATCCGTTTGAGCCATTGAACAGCTCTCTGGCGCAATAGGCAGAGGAGCTAGGGCATTGGTAAGGCAACCGAACACTGCTGTTTTTTAGGCCGAAATCGAAGTACGAATATATTGTACGCCGGCTCTCAAAGTGTTAAAAGCTAAGAAGCTGTCGAGGAACAGGTTGCTGTATAAGTAGCTTTCTGAAAATGTTGCTTTAAAGATTGATGCGACATCTAAGAGCCCAGATATATCTCCTAATGCTCTGCAAAAGAGCAATTTACTTTTACACAAGAATATGCTGCTTGCTCTTTTGTTGGATCATAATCTAAATCGCTACCATCATCTAACTTACAACATCTGATTTGAATGAATATCAATCTCTTTATGCGCTCTCTCATGAGTAAATTGTCTGTCTGAACTCTTCTGAATGGAAATTACCAGACCAGTATCATAACTCCTTCAAGTCAGTATCCTAGCAAAAACCCATTTATCTCCAGACTTTCCTGTGAGCCTTACATACACATTTGCATTTCTATAGTTTTATCCAAATGTTTACGAAGATGATCTGTGTTTGATGCACAAGCATCTTTTAGTCATACAAGATGAGATCAGACAAACATCAACATTTGAAAACACTGCATGCAGCAGTGTTTTACCTCTATATCAATGGTTTATGAGATGTTCTCATGGAGTGGTTCCCAACATGGATCTTACACCTCTCAAGGAAGCAATTAACTTTTGAATGAGGCATTGAGCTTGATTAGTGAGGTCTCGGTCCAAAGTTCAAACATAAATTTTTAATTTCATTCTTTTTCATGGATGCTATAATCTTTGGAAGCTTGTTTAAATCAAGTAATGGCATTTTGGGCTATCTAATTAAAACAGAGTTAACTTCTTAAATCATTACATTTATATAGCACTTGAAGGGCAATCAGAATTTTAGAGGTGATTAGGTAGGGTATGAGCGAAATTTAGTGGGACACAGCAGTTTCTTTAACCAGTCTGATCTGATTGTTGAAGAAAGCTTCAACGTTTTTTTTGCAAATTTGAATTGCTTTGGTTAAAATGATTATTTGAATGTACCTTTGAAGGCAAAATGACAAGATCTATAAGTCTATTTTTTTCATTTTGGTGGACAGACCTTTGGCAAAAGTTTTTTTCTTAAGGGTCTATGTCTGCCAAATGGACATAGATCTTAGGTGAATGTTCTTTTCTTAAGGGGCTATGTCCATTTAGACTAGTTTTGTTTTGAAAGTGAATTAAAAAATTGGTCTTAAACTCTATGCTATTTTCTTAACCAAGAAAGATAGAGCAATGAAACCATGCCAGAAAGAAAGAGCTATGTTCAAAATATTAAAAAGTGCAAAAAGTAAAAATCATCAAAAGTGGACATAGCCCAGTTTGGTTTCACAGAGGCGATATGATTTGTGGAAGCAAAATGCATTGCAGGCAAGGTCAAACTGCAAGAAACTGGTTTAACGTTGCCACATAAAACATTTGCTGTTTTCACATATATTGGACATATTTCCATAGCTAACAGGAAATGCGTTGGCAGTTATGGACTAGTGCAGCACTGCAATGGTGTCACAGAATTTAAGCAGGTTGAGACAAGGTGTCCAATCACGTATTTGGGAAATGCATTTTCAGTTGATGTGATAAATCATGGATGGGAACAGAAATTCGTGTACTGTTTGGTAGACACATTATTCCCTTTGTGAGTAAAGACTAAAGGCATCCCACTACTTTGTACAAAATTTTAATGTGACCAATTTTAATGAATGCAACAAAAACAAACTGAGCAAAATATAACAGATCTACATCATATCATGACTCTACTATTTTCATAGTAACAGCGTTATATAATTAATTCAATGCAGTATGTTAATGCATACCAGTGGTTCTTAACCTTTTCGCTGAAAGGAGACAAATCCATACTGACAATTTTGTTAGACAGCCACATTAACAAGTTTTACACTTGTCAATACACACACTTTGTTTTGGCTTAAGCAGAACAAAGTCTATTACACAAAATAAAGGTTTTATTGAATGACTGCTGAGGATCGCACAAAGACAAAGGGTGCTTGGGAGCTGCATGCGGCTCTAAGAACAGTGGTGGAGAACCACTGATGTATACCAAGAAAAAGTTCCAAAAATGTTGTTACTACCACCCAAGTAACACATTTTAAAAATATTTTCCTATAAAAAGCATCAAATGTACTAAATATAACCTATACCAAATATAACCCAGTTTATTTTCATCTGTTACATGACACGTGTTTATTTCAAATGAATTGCTCACTCACTATTATTTTAATGTTTTATTGCTGATATTTGTTCTTCTCACTATCAGTGCCTAAATACTGCCTGTGCTACAATGCCTCTGGTCTGTAGCCTTTGAGTAGATTAACTGTATGAGATTGAATTTGTTTTTGCACTTTACTGTTGTTTGGTATATCATTTCTTTTTTTCTTTCTCTTGTTTTAAATCTGTATTTGATTACAAACTGCAGTCACATACTACACAACTTTAGGGACACCCTGACAAAATAATCTTCAGTTTTTTATGTCCAAGCCCCACATTCATTTTTTGAGGTTCTTGTGTATTTGTAATGTTTATACTGGCAGCTAAACTTAGACTTCGGCATGCATGGCAGTAACAAGGAACAAACAAATCCATGAAAGAACAGGAAGATACATATGTGTAAGGGATTCCACGCAAACGTCAACCACAGACTATTTTTTCAAACTAAGTTCAGACATATTTTATCAATAAATCCTAAAACTAAAAGCATTGAAGTTTTTTTTTTTGTATGTGGAACATATGTTATGTGCAGCATCGTCTAGTGGTGACATATGAAGAATAGTGGATGGTGAATAAAATTGAATGTGTTAAATATGCACAATTTGTTTCTAAATATTTTTGATGTTGGTAAAACTTTTACAGTGCAAGAGATGTTGTGTTCTTCACTGCTTGAAATTTTCCTTCTGCGTGTTACCTCCGAAATGTTACATCTTTTTTTGAGAAACATTTATGTCACACACATTTTTTTGCATTAAGTCTTTTTCAAAAAGTTTTACAAGGTATTTTTTAAAACATATTTCAAATTATTTTTGATTTACCTCTACTGAACACATTTATATATCCCATTAATGATTTTCCAGCTAAACTTGAATACAATATAATGTAATCCAGAAATGTAATTGTTCACCCATACCATATTAACCATTGTCAAGACCTTTGATGCCTTGTTTAGAAACAATCTGTATGTATTTTTACAACAATGTGCACCTTTAATTACATTTACCAACTACACAGTAGTTGTCTCTGTTATGTGCATCACATCAACATTGCCTGTAAGTATCAACCAAAACCTTCCGTATGCTTCATGGTGCCTCATGATTTATGTATTTTCTTATGATTCCTTTGTCACCCCCAACATGTTCATGATGCATGTAAGCCAAACATGTAAAAAATAAATATATATAACTAGTGAACTGCCAAATCTTGCTTTAAATTCAGTAAAAACAAATAGTTGTCAGCCTCAAGCTTCTTCTTTTCAGCCAATTGTTCAAACCACTGATTGGCTGGCGGCCGCACTAGATCTCGGGGCAGTGTTGAGCAGCCATTCAATTGTTTCATCGTCCAGAATCGTCAGGCCATGCAGCCCATGGGGAGGTCAATGGATTAAACATTGGAGGACAACATGGTTGACGGTTTGTTCTTCTGCGCCACACTCACAGGCCACAGAGGAGGCCATACCCCATTTGCTCAAGCAGGAGTGGAAACGTCTGACACCGGTGCAGAGGCGGTTAAGCCGGGCTCTTCTTGGGAGGGTCATTCCAGGGGGTAGGTGCTGATGTCAGGGATGAAAATGCAGAGTCTTGTGGTCTTGTCTGCCCACTCTGCATTCCATTGGTGATCCGCCCACTGCGCTGCACGTATGTTGTTGTTGTTGTTGCCAGATAAGGTGATGAGATGTTGTGCGCCAGGTACAAATGGGTATCTCGATTTGAGATGCTGTGCACTCTCACTCGATGAACAGCAGG
>Ga0210059_1008068_pt1 | contig 16673 bp, 13 predicted proteins | sample Ectturendosymbi2_FD_188042 | JGI IMG/M metagenome (GOLD analysis project Ga0210059, IMG submission 188042) | Ecteinascidia turbinata endosymbiont from Florida, USA - Sample 2 (SPAdes) (version 2) | ecosystem: Host-associated > Tunicates > Ascidians > Unclassified | place: Key West, Florida...
TGCTCCATCGACCAAGGCATCATTAGACTATTTTTTGTTTAATATATAGAAAGGTTAACTATTTCCCTATGACAATCTGGAAAGAGAAAAATGAATAAGGTCATCGATAAAGGTTTTAGAAGCTGCCACTTTGTTTCAACAATTGTGAAACACCCTGTAGACCACTGGACAATGTAACTCTACTGGGTATAAGTGAGATTATAAGAAAGTCTGTTGCATTGTTAGACCAATCACTATGGACATTGGAAGGATTCATTCCCGGGCGGTGGCAAAAGTGGTGAAATTTCATTTTGCCCACACAAAACTAAGAAACAACCTAATTGTCAAATTTCAAAATCCATAGGGGGGCCAAGCCCTTTTGATGCCCATGCACTTAGCATAAACCTGGAGCTTATCCCACAGTAATGCTTGTGGCAGCAGGTGCTGATTATATGTATTATGTGTTCTTAGTCATATTATATATACCCTTAATCTGTGAGCATGGTCCCCCATGACGGAGTTAATAAAGTTCCAGGGGGGTACAAGTCCTTCGCGCTCTACAACATGGAAAGTTTTTGAATGGGGAAATGTTCAATCTAATTTATTCATTTCAATCAGGGGGCTTTATTCAAAGAGCAATCACTTGAGGGAGGCATAGTAGAGAAAAGGTTAAGAACCACTGATGATACCTTTCAATAAGTGTCATTTGTGTGGTAGCTTTGTTTAGGGAAGGGATTACTGCAAAGGATTGCATTGTGCAGTTTTGCATAGCTAAGACTTTGTAAGGAATCTGCTGCCTGAACTCATTTGCAGCAATATACTACGTTCACATGAAATTGATAAGCTCTTGTTCACACAACTCTTCTAGATCAGTGGTTCCCGAAGTATATATTGGTTGCCACCTAAAGAAGGGTGGTGAAGCATCAAAAAATGGTCATGCAGAGGCGATCTGTTCATATGCAACCACATATCTGTGCAAGAAAGTATTTCCAGCATTGATGATCATCAAAACCAAGGCTCGCAATTGCTTTGATCCTGGCAATGACATGCACATTGCACTCAGCAAGATCGAGCCCTGCATTGACAACGTCATGAGGAAGAAACTTTAATTTCACACTAAGATGATAATTATGTTTGTAATAAAATACATTGTTTCATTGTGAGTGGGTCGCACTACCACTGCTTGATTGTGGGTAATGTGGATACTTGAGAATGGAGTTGATTGCTGACATAGAAAACGAACTTAGCAACTTACTGTCAAAAATCATCCATGCAATCATTTTCATGTTATCACACACTGTTTGAGGCTTGAGTTGCGAGGTGTTCACCCAACTTAGATTTGAGTCACTCTCAAAAAAGTTTGGGAACCATTGTTCCTAGATGCATGGTTTACACCACAGCCCTGCCACAGCAACTATTGAATTAACTCAGTGACTTTGACTGCATTCATGCTGAACTCTTCAGCATGGAGCTATCTAACTTAAATGTGAAGAATTACTCAATAGCAGATTAAACATCAAACAAATTTTTGTTTTGCAGGTAAATCTTCAATCACAATCCAGTTTGTTGAAAATCAGTTCGTGGAATCATATGACCCAACCATTGAAAACAGTGAGTTTCAATGATTAAATGTCTTATGCTTTTCATTCAAAGTTTGACAAAAACTTACCTAAAAGTAGCTTTCTATCAAGTGATAAGCAGCTCAGGGCTAAGTTCTTCTGCGAAGGACTTGTTCCACAATACAATTAAAAAACCTGGTGCGCTGATGAAGGAGTGCATGCCAGCAAACCATAACGGAGTGCCTGCCAGGCAGATTAGTGGAATTAGTTTCCCACTTGGAGGACGAGATATTCAGATGCCACAGATCTCTTCACAACATTTCTGGAACAAAGGAGGAGTAAACTAATAATATTAGTTCCTGAGATCAATTCACTGCAGATAATGTTTTTTTGGTAAATGACACTCCAAATGATGGCAGACGTGACCAAACCAGCTCAAGAACCTTGTTTTGAAGTAACTAAACAAGGAGCTGCAGCTGGTTCACTGCGAAATGATCTCGTTTCTGATCTTGCCCCTCCAAGAGACGCTTCAAATACCGTGGAGGCACTGCATGTGCAAACTGTTATGCTTTCATACTTGCTACATGTATGCTGGCCAAGTTTTGGAGCTTTTAAGAAGAGTACTTAATATTCAAGTCATGTTGAAGTTGTCTTTGGTGCACAGTGCAAGGTGCGGATTGTGTCATGCTCTGGAACTGAGTCGACTGAAAGTGGAAGTAGCTTTCCCGATTCTGGACTGATGTCTTTCTCGAGAAACCGGTCATTGGGCAGCGGTCCTTGTGTTGCTAACGAAGAGAGGAAAAAGCCTCACAAGCCGAAGCAAAACCGTTCATCAGTTGTTGAGGGCTCGCTTCACAATGGAGTGAGATTAGCATCAACTGCAAACAGCAAGTCACATGACTGGGATGTGCAGAGTTTTTGATTTGGCACGTGGCCTTGTTTGTTGGAATGAATGAACAATCTGTGCAGGTGTGCGGATAAACTCCAGCAGTGATGTCATCTTTGGCATCGTCATGGAATGCATGGTGGAGAACAGCAGAGAAGATTCTACGCAGGGTTTGAGTCAAACCAGTCTTGCTTTACACCTGTTTTTGGTCTAAAGGAACTTGACAAGGCACTGTCAAATGAGACATGTGCCAGTTCCATGTCATCATGCAATGACCTGACAAGGCTGAGAAGTGGAGGTTGATAGAAGGATGTAAAGCAATCCTCTGCTGACTACATCAAACACTTCAGCTAAGTCAACAAATGTGATGTGCAGCATGCAGCCTTGTTCACAGAACATCTGGATTTTGCGTGGTAAGAAGCTCAGTGAAACAATTGCCTGGATCCCATGCTCACATCTATCACAGAATCTGGATCACCCTCCATTAACAGATAAACTTTGCATTGCTATGGATGCTTCTCAATCTGGCAAATCACCAGGTCTAGATGGTATTTCAGCCGGACTACACAAGTGCAGTGATTCCCCTATTTTAAAGGTTACTTCTGAAAGAAATGAGCGAAGGTGGGAAAGGAGATTGCAATTACTGTAGAGGACTTCTGAATGTCACTGAGAAGGTCTTTCAGATGGTCGCACTATCTCACATCCAAACTCTTGTGGGGAGGGCTTGCCCTGAATCGCAGTATGGTTTCCACAGCAACCTATCACTGCTTGTTAACCTTGTCTGAGTGTAGAGCTCTAAAAAGTGGTCCATCAATCTGGGCAGTTGTTGATTCATGTCTTTGACTAAGGAACCGCATGCAGATATTAGGGAACAGACCTCACTGGTGACTGGACCAATAACCTTCGTGATCCCCTCCTACATGCGGCAAATGCCACCCATGTTCAGGGACCAAGTTGGGTAGAAAACTTCGGGGAGACAAACTTTGTGTGATATGCATGTTATTGTTCGTATCACACAGATACATTATTAAATTATTGTTTGTGTTTTGATGACATCACCATCTATGACCTTTTTGTAAATTGGCAAAATGGGAGGCAAATTATGGAAATGATATTTTGGGGACCATGGCCCAAGTGCCCCCCTGGCTGTGCCCATGGTGTTATGGCAGTTGCATAGTACTGTGCTAGTACTTGACAATTATTACTAGGTATTTGCTTTTTTACTAAGTCGACAAAACTTGAGTATGAGTACTCTAAGAGTTATTTTCAAAGTAGATGAAGCAAACACACTTCAGTTATTCTTCAAAAAACAAATCATGCATTAAATGTAAAATTTATGAAGATGTATCTCTGAGATTCGCTTTAACTGGCATGGCTGTCATCTACATTGGCTTAAAAGTATGCCTAAATCATATGTTGTTTGTCATGTACATCAGGATTTTCTACATGCTGATTCAGTTGATTCAAATTGACATGAACACAATTACAGTATCAACGATCATGATAATTCAGTTTACATAGTAAATCCGTACACTGTGTCCATAGGTAATACAATGATAATGTCTATTTTTCTTATTTATTCCACGGCTTTATGCTGCGTGTTTTCAACAGTACTCTAACCACGAAATTCGTACAGCTACATAATTTTGTTCACAAAATGTTGGTGGTGTGCCCCCTTGTCCAAAACGTGGGAGAACATGTGCCCCAGTCCCCTCATGTGCCCCAGTCCCCTCATGTGCCCCAGTCCCCTCATGTGCCCCAGTCCCCTCTGAAACACGGTCCCTGCCCATGTTGGAAACTGTTCGGATCTGCGAGAACAGATTTGTTCCAGTGCTGGTTGGCAAAAAATGTGCTTTTTGTATCATTTCATATTTGGTGCATTTACATAATCCTTGCAATCCCCAATTTCTTAACTTGCATATATTTTTTTCTTTCTACTTCAGCAGTTCTTAATAGGGGGTTAAGTTCCTCAACAGCTTCTAGAAGGATGAATTTTCTGGAGCATAATGTACTGCTTGCATATAATTATCAAGATTTCATGTTCCAATTCAAGCTACTGTGGTACATGTTTGGATATATGACAGTTCACTTTACACCTGTAATAGTGAAATGGACAAATTTTCATTTGAAATAATTCTGGATGAATGATAAAAAAGCTAATAAGCATTTCTCGACTTCAATCATTAGTTTTGAAAATGTGGACACGGCCAGTGGTTATGCACAGATTTGACGATTTAGCGTAGGATTTCTAAGCCATTTAGCTTCGCTGATTACACAAGCAGCAAATCAAACACATATATGAATGTGTTTGCAATGGGTTTTAATTCTTTATTGTTGCTAAACTAGGTCCCATCTCTCTAGTTGTGATATTAAACAAGTTTAACACTTTTGTCAAGAGTGTTGACAAACATAACTTTTCACTCAGAGTATGATAATATTTAGATTGTGCTAGTGGTGAAACTTCATGTTTATGATTATTTTGTAGCATTCACCCGAGAACTGAAAGTAGGAAATCAGGATTTCAAACTGAACATAATCGACACCGCAGGTCAGGTAAGTACGTTTCAAACTATTTTTCCCAGTTTTGCATCTCGGCATAGGTCTTCTCTATTCTTTGCTCGTAAGAAAGCTGGTCACGCTTTGTTCTTGCGAATCTCCGGTTGTATTGTCATTGTCACGAAACAACAACACCTGCACTGACTTTCCTCGTCTCAAGTCCATTGTAACACCTTTTGGCGCCGCAACGTTTGTGGTTGTGATCAAACAAAGGTCACAATGACGTGTTTAAGAATAGAGTTGCATGGTGTCGGGCGGAATCGTAAGTTTTGCCGAAGTAGTGCTCGAAATAACATTCCTGGTAATTGGTCTTTGTGGCTTGATCATATGTTATGCGCAGATTGCACCACGAGTGTGAGACCTTAGGCTACCTGTTGCAATATGACTTCGAAAGAAACAATGCGTTTGTGGCATTCAAAGTTATTGTGGAGACTAAGTGAAGCTTGAACTGACAATTCTGGCAATAAACAAATAAAAACAAACGCAGAAAATCAGCTTGGCCCAAAAATTCAAACCGTCCGTTGAGGTCGGGTTTGGTGCAAAAACATGACGAGCACTGTTGAAAAATGCTGGACGAGCAGTCGGGGATAAATTCCAAGGTAATGATAGGTCTTGTTTTTTAGCAAGTAATGAGAATCAAAACGATGCGTGAAGCAGTAGATAGTTGTTGATACTTCCTGCGTAGAGCGTTCCACAAACCGGAGGTTTTGTGGAAAAAGTTACGACCAGCGATTCGTTGAATAACGGAATCTGAAGTATAAGCGACGTCGCGATGAAGTTTAAGCGACGCCGCGATGCGTGAGAATGAAATTCCTAAAAATCTAGTTACTGGAGCGAAAAGAAGGCACCTTGTCGAACATCAATTTGTAAAAGTTGCGGGACATAAATTTTCTCTTCCTTTGGCTAAAGTTACGAGATCGAGATCAGTTATGACGTCATTAGATGACGTGTAGTTTGAAAGCACCGTAGTGTAATTTTGACGGTGGAGAGTTGCCCCTTCCCAAGCATTTGTTTGTCACCATGAGAACAGTTGCCATTGATCAGGGGCGGGTCACGTCACCAATCTTTTTGAAACAGACAGCATCTTCTTGTGTACCGATTAATGCGAAGGGCTACCGGTTTGATACACACTTCTGAAATAAAAGTTTTGCTCAATTTATCTTTAGTTGCGTTATCAAAATAAAATTAATGACGTGAAAACACTGGTCATGTTAATGGTATTTTTAGAACAGACCCGCGGGCGGCCCTGGCCCAGCCTGCGGACGGGCACCACGCTGGTGACCCCTGCGTTCTGTTATTAAATATTTACGATCACTGTAAAAATGCAGTTTCAGCAAAAGCGTTCCCAGATAGCTTCACTGTAGTTGTCTCTGACTGTTAACGAGCAAGAAGAACATCGGTTGTGTTCTTCGCGTGTTTTGCGATAAACCTGGGAGGATACTGGGAATGGGCCAAACCACTCCTAACCTGGAATACACGTAAGAATAAAACATCAGACATTCCTCGTGGATACCTCCGGAAAGCAATTTCAGTTTCGTTGTAACCTTCGGTCACGCTTCAACTATTTGTTTCAGGTTGTTTGGCAAGGCTGCATACCACCATCGTCAGAACTGACCGAGGCAGGGTTTCTCAATTCGGGGCCACGGAGTGATTCTCCGGGGACCTCGAGCGAGCAGAAGCCTTTAAACAGCTGTGCCGTGATATTGCAAAACCCAAATGTGACAATATTAATTATTTGCCAGTTAAACATGTAAATCGTGGTCAGACAGTTTAAGTCTAGGCATTTTCAGTGATGAGCAGAGGACCACAAACCATGAAAAGGTTGAGAACCACTGGACTAAGATTTTCAAATAGTGATACCTGAAAGATTCTTTGTGAGGTTTTATGCGACATGCATAAGGATGAGCTGCTAGCAGCACCCTAACAACGACGAGGTAACTTAAACTGTTTTAAATGAGCACGACGTAAAATTTGTTGTTATTAACAAAAAGGCCAAGAATTTTATTGTGAACAAAAGACCTAAAAAGTGTTTTAATAAACAATGGCGCATCGACAGACATTTTCTTTGCATTTGCTGCAATGCTGTTATTCCAGGATGGCTTCCCGTCGATGTTGATTGAAGTGTATTCAATGATTTAATGTTTCAGGATGAATACTCCATGTTCCCGGACTCATATGCACTGGATGGATACATCCTCGTGTATTCGGTCACTTCAGTGAAGAGGTGGGCGGTGATGGCGAGTGCGTTGCACTGAGGAGGTCGCCCCGCGGTTGTTACGTGACAAAGCTTTGTCGTTGCGCGTCATAACCGATGTATCGGTCTTGTAAGATCAAACGTGTTTCGAAACCGATTCTTGTCAAACACTGTACGCTGAGCTAGCTCCGCAGATGTGGAGGATTCATGATGTTGCTCAACGTCGTTTGTGGTTGCGCGCCCGAACTACTTGGTATTGTTCATGCAATCATTCCTTTGTCTTTTTCTATTTTGATCTGCTGATAACAAACCAGGCAACAGGGATCGGATTGGTGATATGTGACAACACAAACATGATATGAGAAATTAGTTGAAAATCCTGTTTTTTTTCAGTTTCGAAGTTGTGAAGTCAATTTACCACAAACTTGTCGACATGGTCGGACGAAACACGTAAGTTGCCATTTAACCAGCTCCTTGTTTCTGTTGGTGCTTTGCAGCTATTCAATTTCTCTTTTTCGTAAATCTTCAACTCGCCTGCAAACCCGTGCCATCAAGTTTCGGACGCATCGAACTCGTTCCCGCGCTTTATTAAGTCATAGACGAGATTGTTTGGTCATAAATACTTGCGGTTGTTTCGGTTCCCGCTTGCGCTGTAATGTAAGAAAGTGAAGCCGAAAGCAGCGCTGACCTGTGTTGACGCCACTAGGTCCTTCTCGATGCGTCTCACCATAATAAAGCTCGTCCTGGCGAACATGCCACCAGCGTTGTTGAGTTGCTGATGTGATCGTGAACACTGGGATCTCTTGCGGCAGTTGAAGATGGAAAATACCGGAACTTCATTTATTTTTGTACAAATGCGGTTTTTATGCTGGGAGCAAATTTTCTGAAAAAAAAGTGTTTCTGTCACGTACTTCCTCAATTTTATGTAGATTTGCTGTTGAATTGAAGGTTATTTTTCAAAACCTGAAGTGGAAGTGTTGATTTAGTGCAAGGTTTGGTTTTGTCAACTTGTGTTCGTGCAGAGGTTTGGTGATGCCCGGGGTAACTACTTGACTGTTTGCACCCCTACCAAATTGCAGCATTGATGAATGTGAGAAACCAAGCATTTCACGTAAAACTAGTGTTGACAAAAAACAAGTTTCGAAAAAATGAATGAAAAATATTTCAGAGTATATTTTGTTTTTAATGTGTTAGTTCTTGTTTACTGTGTGCCTGAGGCATATGTTCATAAGCAAAATTCTTCTAGTAATGGGTATGCATTGAAGAACTAGATATGGCATTTATTTAAGCAAATGAGTACATTAGAGTCCTGCACAGGTAGAATTTTTTAACCACTCCCGCCCCGCACCCGCAAGAATTTGAGAAATATATTGAAAAAGTAATGAATTGTGAAATCGGTTTTCAAGACCTTGAAAAAGTTTTGAATTTGGCCAAAATGTATATACATTCTTGAAAAGTATTGAAATCCTGAAGGGAAAAGAAATCATGAAGTTTCTGAACAGAATCGTCTCTTCCTACACTGATTAGTTTAAATCTGTAAGCAGTAAAATCATTACTGATTCACAAGTCATAGGACATGCCAGAGCAACTTGCGTGCAGGATTTTGCTCATCACACATTAGGATACGAAATCATTGTACAACTGTAAATGGATGGTCCACAATGTTAATTGAAAGTTTGCCAACAAGTTTGAAAACACGAAAGAAACGAACTTCAAGACAGATCTGGGGAATGTGGGAACATGCAGTTTCCACAAATATATACATATATTTCTCACTGTGAAAAGCTTATTAAGGAAAGGGCAGTGCAGTCTGGATCGCAGATTTTTTTGTAAAGCTTAATTTCAATTGTATCACAAAACACCTGAAAGTAGAGGTTTACCAACTTGGATACTTTCAGTGATGTTGATGCCGTAAGCCAGTGGTGCTCAAACCGTGGCTTTCAAGGCCCTCTGGAGTGGCCCGCGAAGCAATGTTCATTGGAAAGAAAACTTAACACTTTAATCATTTAAGAGAATTTTTTAGATAATTTTTATTGAGATTATTAATTCTTGTGGCCCACGAAAGGTTTCTGAAAGACAAATGTGGTCCACGAGCCAAAACGTTAGAGCATCACTGCTGCAAGCAGTCAGCCATTTGTTTTATTCAAATTTTGTTCTTTGCCGATTTTGACGGTTTTTCAGAAGGTAAAGTAGCACGTGGTTTCTGCAGTGGCATGCAATGTGTCAAATTGTGTTTCATGAAAGTATAATTTTGAAAAAATAAGGATTACTGGTTGTACTGATTTTTCCATTTATTTTTGAAAGGGTATTGACGAATTATGGGATGTGGTTTTTGAAAATGTGTGGGAACCCTTTCTAAGCTTAAAATGCACTGTTGAAAACGAGTGTTCACTTACCAACTCTCTAAAATTTGCTCTTCTGTTGTTCACGACATGGCCAGCCATGCTAAACACTCGTTCATTAGCAGCGTTAGTTGCCATCACGCAGAACGCATTTCTTGCAAGATCCCTGAGCCCTGCAAAGTGCAATCTGTGGTCTCGCCACCACATGCTGCTACTGCACCCTTTGTACCACAAACTCTCCCAGTCTCCGTAGCATTGAATCTCTTACTCATGTCATTTTCACATGCACTGGGTAATCATTCAGTTACTCGCACAAAGGATTTCTTATCGCGCGTCGACTCCCTCCCCACCCGCACACATAACTATGCGGGTTCCAGCGCCGCACTGAACTCTAATATGCATTGAGGAGCTAGATGTTGCATTAAGAAAATAAGTATCAGATAAGCCCACTGAAAAAGATTCCGCTTGTGAGGTATGATAGAGTTCTCTATATTTTCTATTACAAATATAATGTAGTATCTGAAATTGTACAATCATGTACTTTCACACATTTTATGCCCTTCATGTTTCTGAACTATAAACTAATTGCTAGGATGTTGTTTAGTAAAAGCAGATGAAGATAACGATGGCAGTGCTTCATCTCTCTCTCGCATCACTTAACGCAGATTTTCATTCCCACCTCAGGGAATTTCCCATCAGATCCCTGCAGCATGTGTTAGTAGCCTTGAAGAAACATGTAGTTACAGCATTTTAATAAAATTTAATTTTTGTAATTTCATTTTTTGAATGCCCGGGGCAGCCACCCCGTTCGCACGCCCCTGCGTTCGTGCCATGAGGTGGTCTAGTTTGAATTGTGTTGTTGCACAGCACCTGCTGTGTTGTTGCGGCGACGGAAGTCTCATGTTCATGACGAAACAATCATTTGTTTGTTACGCCGATCTAATTAAAATGATTTGCTTTTCAGGCAAATACCTCTGGTCTTGGTCGGCAACAAGACTGACCTGCACATGGACAGGAAGGTCACCCCTGACATGGGCCGGAAACTCGCCCAGTCGTGGGGGGCAGCGTTTTATGAGACGTCAGCCAAGCATAACATGGTAAGTCGACCATGACCTTCAATTTAATAATCTCTTTGTGACGTGCAGTTTGTCACAATGGTGTGTAAAGCTTTTCGCAGCAATATTTCTTTCTGTGCGAGTTGCATTGGAAACCTCGCTGCCATTGTTTCAGAGACCCCCCACACGCCGCCAAGCCGTGTGTGCGGGGGGGGAGTGTTCTGTTGTTCCACACTGTTGGTGTCGATGAGTGCTACTGTCAAACAAATATTGCTTCCGTCAAATACCTGTTTCTTGTGAAGGATATCGAAGAAATTTTCAAAGGAATTCTCCGCCAAATAGAAAAGCAGGACGGCAACGTCGCCGAAGACAAAAAGTGCGTTATTTCATAATGACGTCACAATGAGAACCAAAGCGAGGGTGATGTGGGGATTTCCCGCTCGAGGAGTTCTGTTGAAACGGCAGTGATGCGGAACATCACGCCATTGGACGCTCATGTTCTTTTTATTTCAGTTCATTATTTAAAATGTTTTTTTCTTATCGTATTTTTATGTGTTCACGCGAACCCGACCATCTTGATCGACTCGTTCCGACATCAGCACGCCTTGAGCATGGTGCGCGCGAGATATTCCGATTTATTCTGGGTGGGGGTAAATTTGTAAATTGGAAGTTATTGGCCTTTTCTGCTAGAAATTTAATGAACGTTTAAATATTTTAGGGGGGTCTGATTCGAGAACTGTGGCAGTAAATGGTGTTTTGCCCAAATCCACTTTTCTATGAACGACGATCGCGGCCCATCGTTCTTCTTTTTTGTGTTCTTTATTCTTCCGTTGCCAAAGCAACGCATTATGAGTCTTGATGACCCGCCCCCCAATAATTTGGTGCGCACTGAACCTTGAAACCTTGTTGCTACGCAAAAATACATGGCAATAATTTTTCTTTCTTGTTTTGTTCATCGCCATAGCAACGACGCGAAATCGTTTCGTTTGAAAGCCCGAGTGGGGATTCCCCTCCCACCCCTCCTGCGATCGCTGAACGCGTGAAACGCCATAATCGTTAAGACCTGCGGGGTGTTGGGGGCAAACGTGGGTATCGCTTCGTGTCTGGGGCTGACCTTATCACCCTTGACTGTAAGGGGGAGTATTTCCAGCGCCCGCTGCAGCGTTGCCACCCCTCCTCCCCTTTCACACATTTCTCATTCACTCGAACACTGTTGCATGTGAATGTGGTCGTGACGTGGTGTTGATGACGTAGAACATACGTATACCGGTACAGAATGTAATAAAATGTGCGAATCTGAGTTTTGCTGCCGGATGAGTTGATGGGAGGAAATATCATAAAAACAAAAGTAGTTCCGGGGCGAGAACAATGCCCCGATTGTTCCCATTTCAATCGGAAGACAATGGTGTCCATTGTGTTCCAACCATCTGCCCTCGTGACGTCACTGACGGTCATGTGGCACCAGCAGATGACATGAGGTTGTCCATCCATGGGATGAAGTAGGAGATCTAGAAACACACCAGGGGGTTAATCATTGATGCGTGTCGTTTCATCTACAAATGACGTTTGAACAATGTTTGACATTTGTTTCGCCGTAACTGCAACACGCGGGTATTTGATGTCCCATGACACTTTTATCTCATCTACCAGACCGGATATCCGGTGATCTTTCGCGCAAGCCACAAATAGATTCAAAACTTCGAGGTCGGCTTCAAACAGGATCCAGCCTCGACGCCTTTGTTTGACTCTTAAAACAATTTCGAAGTTTGCGAAGCAGAGGCCAGATAAGGATGGGGGAGATATTCAATCGAGTGAGTTGATATGAACTGACGTTTGCGCCTCGCACGAATCATTCAATAGTCGGGACCCACCTGAGTATAAACCCCAGGTTTCCTGGGGAGGGCACATTTGATCCCCCACGAAACAATCCCGATCAACTCGTAGCGGAGATCATCTCTTTGCTGGGACAGAGGCCCGCCTGAATCCCCCTTGAAAGAAACAGGTTTTGTTGACAATGATTTTTATCCACAAGAAACAGTTCAAACCAATGGTCTCCAAACTTTATCCGAGGGCCACATAATCTAATGCACAACAGTTCGAGGCAGGGTCGTCGCCAGCGGGGGGGGCCAGGGGTACCCGGCCCCTCCATTTGAAATCTGTGCCCCCATTTCACGTTTGGCCCCCTGGTTGCTCCATACATCCAATACAGTATTTTTGAAATGTGGCCCCCCTGCTGCTAAATCCTGGCGACGGGCCTGGTTCGAGGGCCGGACATCTTACGTGATGGGATTGTTTCAGGATATGTTATTCTATCAAATAAGGTTGCCAGATGGCCGGTATTTCACCGGCCTGGCCGGTATTTTGAAAATCTGTGCCTGAAGCTGGTATTTTGAAAATAAATGCATTGGAGTCACTCCAAAAATAACTAACGCGGAACTTCTCAAATCGTAATGACTGTCAGTGACACTTCTCAGGACAGTTCCTTCAGCGAAGTTCATTTAAGTTTAAAATAAGGGAAAATTACTTGTAACGTAACAATACTTGTGGTTTCTTGTTTTATCTGTTACTTTGTTTAGTCATACTTATACCATACTCTTTTATCTGTCTTGTAAACGTGATCTGTATGGGCATTTTTCTGCCAATTAACTGCGAAATTAGCGCAGGTGGAGTTGTCTGAACTACTACAGGCTATTGCAGAAGAACGCAGAAAAATAATAGAAATTGACAGGTTTAAATGATCATTTCTGGTGGCCAAACAGAAGTAGTTATCTTATCAGCATCATCTCGATTCCTAAAGAACAGTAGGCGCTTGAAATCCCTTATTTAATAATGTTGACCTGTCCACTTTCCTGTGTATCCTTATTTTAATTATTTTTTTCGATTATAAGATTTTTGTCACTGTTGACAAAAAGGCCGGTATTTTTACCAAACACATCTGGGAACCCTACTTCCAAATCGATACGTTTTTCGTATATATGCAGTAGTGGTATTAATTTCTCATTTTTCACAAAATGTCTTCGCGGGCCGTAGTTTGGAGTCCCTGGTTTAGACAAAAAATCTGCGAACTTTTAGGAGGGCCCGGGACCAGGGTGACCCATCTCTTCCACGGCGAATTTTCTCCTTGTGCCAAGTTGCGTTGATTTGAGCAAATTTATCTTCATCCAAAATAACGTGTTTAAGGGTTACAGGTTGTCTGAAGACAAGTGAAGCGTGTCGTGAGCTTTTTGCGACTGGCACTCCTGGTCAGGACAGTTGCAAATCTATTTTGTCATCTAATCCTTTTCAGCGCTATGTTGAGTGGTCCTGAATATTAGCTGCCTGGCGGTAAGTCCGAACTTCTTATTCTGTTGTGTTCGTCTGTCAAATGGCAAAGAACAAATCCCTGTTGCAGTGACACTCGTTGCTTGTTTTTCTGCCTTGGTTTATAATCATTTTAGGGATTTTTGAAAGTTTGTGGTGAATGTAGAAGAGACAATGTGAAAAGTTATTCGTGGACACTTCAGGTGTTCACTCCCAATATTTTATTCAAGTCCTATTCAACAAACGTCTATGATAACTTCATCATATGCTGTATATTCCTACTGAGGAGTGTTTCTGTGCTATACTGCTACGATCCAGATGTGAAATAAAGTAACAAGGTTTGAAACAACATTAGCTGCTCACCTGGCATGCGTCGATGCCCCCTTCTGTGTATCCCGCGCAGAGCATTCCGCCGTGAATTCCCAATAACATTTGTGCGCATTCAGCCGTATCTATTATTGGGACGAAAGCCTGTTTCAGAAGAAAGGAGATCCCTTCATCTAGAAACAGAGCAAAAGGTTCAGTTTATAGACTTAGCTGCGAGCAGAAGATCGTGTACGCTTGCAAACGTGAGTGCTTAGCTGCCGTAGTACGCTTTAGTACACACTGTCAATGACTGCAAATTTTTGGTGAAAGAAATATCATGTTGTCTTGATCTTGATCGAATAACGTTTCTCTGTTGCAAACTTGGTGACTTTTGACAAAAATCTGCTGATCAGGGAACACAAAGTCAAATTCTTACCAAACACGCTTTCGTCCAAATGTTGCTTTTTTGCAAAGCACGACACAAAGATTGTTCACAAACACAGCGTGTGTTCAGGGGTGTAACGAGGGGTGCAAGGGGGGAACAATTCCATAGGCGCCGAATCACTGCGGGGGCGCCGAAACGACCCAAAAATGTTACAAGTGCTTTCTTCAATACAGTAAATTTGCTTCCGAAAGATCTCAGTTTCGAACATGGGGCGCCAAACTTGCTTCTTGTCTCAGGCGCTCGTTACACCCCTGTATGTGTTTAAGACTACAGTTCGCGTTGTTTGTCTAGATCTAAAGGAATAAAGTTTAGCGATTACTTTTTAGATGTGTTTTGTGTAAATTAAAACTTTTTGGTTACATACCAGATTCCCACAACAAACTACTGTACGGGAATAACTATAACCGCTGAAAAATATCGGACTTAGTCTTAGACCTCAGTTATTTTCTTTTTCTAACCCAAACCCTAAACCGACACACTCACCTAAACACTAAACCAGTGTTCCCCAAACTTTTTCGAGCCGTTGCCCAAATCAAGGTAGCGATTATGTCTTATTACCCTCAAAAAATTTTCGCATTTCAGGTCGAAAATTTCTTTTGCAGTGATCGCTCATAATACAGAAAAACAATGTGGCTTTGGTTTTGCGTTACCCCCCGAAGAATCGCACATTACCCCTGGGGGTAATTTATCCCCAGTTTGGGAACCACTGCACTAAACCCTAAGCCCTAATCATCAGTTTTCGCAGCGTGTTTGACATGTAGAATATTATTCTGTGCATGCTCACATGGCGTCAAGTCAGAAATTTCGTTTGGCACTGGCAGCATTGCGTTTTATTTTACGAACTACGGCCGCCACAGATTTAAAGTTATTTTTCGCTTTTTGCATTGCTTCTGTTCTGCTTCCACACGCTGAGCTTAGCCTGCTTCCACACGTCTGTGTGACTGTCTCTTTACTAAACATGCTCATGCAGTAGACCAGGTGTCTTAAATACGCAGGGCGCATGTGACCTCCGAAGTTATTTTGTGCGGCCCGTGATGCGTTTTGGAATATTCATTTAAACAACGTTTAAGTTATTTAGTTGATTCACTGTTTCTTAAAAGTGTTCGGCCAACGAGTGAACAAGTTCCTTTCAAACGAATGTGCAGAGCGGAGACGGCTAGAGATGACTTGCCCATAACTCACGATACCTTTCGCAGGAAATAAGATGTAAAAATTTCCTCTAGTAAGGTTCAGGTACCGCCATTGTTGCGTCAGCGTCATAATGCGGCCCTCGGGTGACTTTATAGGTCCCCATTTGTCCCTCAGAGCAATTTGAGTTTGAGACCCTGCAGTAGACACAGAGTTTTTATTGCACCGCAGCCATAACTTAAATTAACTACATGTACACGGCAGCATAAAATTTTGTTACACCTGCGATTGTGCGCCCCTGCAGGGACGTCGGAGAACGGGGGCATTGCCCCACCCCTTGCCTTTCAAAAGGAGGGCAACGGGGTCGGAGGTGCCTTTTTCATAACAGTATCATTAGTAATTTCATAGTTTATCAAGATCGACTTGAAACAAATGTATTGCAGCTATTCACGCACCCGGAAAATTTAGTATGGTTTCATACATTTTCTGCTATTATTTTTGAGGTCAACATTGTTGACTAACAGAGACAAACGAAATTTACAACCATTTGTTTATTTTTTTATAAGTTTCCATTGCCCGCAATTCTTTTCATGCCCTACCGCTGCACTACCCCTCCTCCGGCCGCTGCACTACCCCTCCTCCGGCCGCTGCACTACCCCTCCTCCGGCCGCTGCACTACCCCTCCTCCGGCCGCTGCACTACCCCTTCTCCGGCGTCCCTACGACCCTGATTTGCACAATAAGTTATCTGCAGGTTTTCCAAGCAGGGTACTTCTCTGCAAAGAAACACTGAAATGGTCTATTAACGAAAGCCCAAATTATGAATTTGTTTTGCTTGGCAAGATTTGTCAGCGTCACTTACAAACAGGGCCCCGACCTGGGGAAGTGACGCCCCGGGGCGAGTCGAAAAGTGCTGCCCCCCAT
>Ga0210059_1008069_pt1 | contig 16672 bp, 9 predicted proteins | sample Ectturendosymbi2_FD_188042 | JGI IMG/M metagenome (GOLD analysis project Ga0210059, IMG submission 188042) | Ecteinascidia turbinata endosymbiont from Florida, USA - Sample 2 (SPAdes) (version 2) | ecosystem: Host-associated > Tunicates > Ascidians > Unclassified | place: Key West, Florida...
AAATATTTGAAAAATTACTTTATAGTCGCCTGTATTCCTACACTGTATTCCTACACGCCCGACGAGACAACCTGTTTAACAGGTTTTTTTTTCGGTGTCCCAGCGCCTTAGCTTTAATTTGTATGAAATTGTTTAACGTTTGCGCCAATAAACTCTCTCTCTCTCTCTCTCTCTCCACTATCAAGTCCAAAGGATGGAGGCATGGACTAAAAAAAACAAATAATAGCATTTGTTAGATTAAATCATGACAGATACAGTGGAAATTGTCAGGGAAAATAAAGTAAATGAAGACACACCTTGGCAAAAAATTTACAGATGAAGAGAGCATGCCTGAAGTCCACTTGCAGAGTTACCAGACTTATTCAAAGTGCCCAAGACTTTGAAGTAGGTTTCTTTGAGTGACTTCCGTTTTTGTCGAAGCTGTGGTCTTCGTAAATGAAAAAGATTGTCTACTTTTTTAACAAAAATAATGAACACGCAGAATACTTATACTAGCAAAAATACATACATGGTGAAATGGTGTCCTAGTACTTCCATATCTTGTTGAACAGAACGAAAAAGATCCATATTTCTTGTGTTGCGGTCACTTTCTGTAACCAATTTAAGTTCCTTTGCAACATATATAAAATCCACAATCTCTTCATGTATCCAAGTTCTCCAGTCAGCCATGGTTCCCATCAGTGAAAAGTTATGAAATACAGTACTACTTTATTGTCTGTGGCAAAGAGTTAGTGTTTGAATTAAAAATCCTTACATTGAGAGATGGTACTTAATTTCGAAATCTCGGAAGAAGTAGGCACAAGGTCAAACATGGGGCTTGCACTGTTATCGCATGTGGGATTTTACTGCCATAAAGCACTTCACACAGGTTTCGTATTCGCAATGCTGAAATCCATGAAACGTGAGTATCAAAAAATATTGCATGTAACTGCAAACAGGGTTGACAAAAATCATGATTGAAAAAAAAAAAATTCAGATTTTTTTTATTTGAATCAGATTTTTTTGATTTCATCCGTAGCGTGTGGCCACCTAACAAGTAGTAATCTTTTATTTTAAACACTTTGTTTTAATAACTCTTTTGTACTTTGTTTCTTCAAGTTTAGCAACTAGTATTCAGCTGAACTTTCATTCAAAGTTACTTTGCACTTATGCATCACACGTAAAGCAAATCACTTCGTTACACCAGTATCAGTGTACAAAATGAAATATTTTGGAATGACAATACAATACTCAAACCATCAGTTCATCAACTTCATTAACACTTCTGGCATGTTAGGAAGCTTGTACAAAAATACAAGCTTGCCAGCCTTTTTCTGCGAAGTCTATTGTTAAAATTAATTATTGCAACGTAGCTTTCACCAGTTTAGCTTTTGCAAAAGTATAACTTACATGCATAAAATGGTAAAAACCTACAATATATATACGTGTTCTTATGAATCTGAATAAAAAATTCGTTCTGAAACAACTATTTTTACAGTCAACAGCCTGCTGTACATATTTGCTGGAATTTAGATGTAACTTTTACTTTATGCCAGGCCCATAGCAATGGGGGCATTCAGGGGCAGTGTCCCTAAATTTTTTTGTTCCCAGATAAATTTGTTTTAAACATTTACCGTAATAAAAACAAAAATCATTCCCCCCTTACAGTTTATTTGCCTGCAAACCTCAAAACCTAGCTACAGGCCTACTTTATGCCAGCCTATACTTTCAAACTCGTGGCATTCTCACAGTTCTAACTTCTGAGTTTGCAAATGTTAGTGATTTCAGTTCACATATCATTTCTGCAGTTAGTTGACATACAATCTGTGACCTCACATCTGCTACGATTGATAGAAATTTAATTGCTTTTATAACTTGTGTTGTCACAAGAAGTCTCTGCCTTCTTTAATAATAAGTGAAAGCAATTAGAATGCCAATTAGATGTGTCATACAAATGACAGAAAGCTTCAAAATTGCATAAGATTTTTGCTTGACATTTGTGGTTTTATCACTGATTTGAATGAAATTATTTAAATCAGCCAACCCTGGTTAGAAACAGCTGAACTTTCATTCAATCTTTTTGCACTTATACTAATCCCTTAATGTACGTAAGTTCATAACACTAGTACCAGTGTACGAAATGAAATATTTATCGAAATGCCAATACTGAAACTGCCAGTTATATAGTAAGTTCATTGATACTCCTGGCATACATGCATAAACTGTTAAAAAACTATAATATTTCATGAATCAAAAATATGTTCTTTAACTGTGTTTACACACAACAGCCTTCATATTTGATGGAATTTAAATGCAACTTTCACTTTAGGCCAGTCTACACTTTCAAACTTACGTGGTTCCAACAGTAGCAACTTCTGAATCTGCAAGGGCTAGTGATTTCAGTCCTCATGTAATTTTGGCAGTTATAGAATCTGTGACCTCACCGTTGCTATGATTGATAAAAACCTCAAGTACTTATAACTTGTGTCATTATCACAACTCTTTGCCTTCTACACAAATACTGTATAGGCCGATGAGAATGAAAACCTATTAGAATGATAATTACATGTGTCATAGACGTCACACAAAGCTCTAAAACAGCATGATTTTTTAATTTTTATTGCTTGATTTAAATCAATCAACCCTGACTGCAAATGCCTGTGTTATGTGCTGGTGTCACATCATTCAAAATATCTTTACACATATAGCCTAATGTCGGATGGTTAATAAAAAACAGTCAGTATTTCTAATCTCCTACGAAGTTTTTTAATTAGAAACTGTAAACTAGTTATCACTACTGATGCTAAAAAGTCGAACTTACCCGAATTTTCCTGACACCATGTAAAATGAAAACACACGTATGCCTTTTACACCTTGCAGCTTCACAATTGTAAATGAGAGGGTTAAGTCTAACCTTTAATAAAGTAGGCTAACACTGCCAACCCTCTCCCAGCTGGTCAGTGTTTGAAACAAATATTTTTCTTAAACAGTAGCCTCCTATCACATGCTATGCATTAAGTTTTCAGCATTTGCTTTAAATAAGAGTTGTTCACTTGCACATATCAGGGAGATCTGAATATATTTCTGAATATTTTGTCAAGATGCTTACCTTAAAATATGAAATCCTAACAACATGTTACATTCAGTGCCAACGTCTAAAATGCTTTCCAGTATCAAACTACTAATCCTCATTACGTGCCTTGTCGATTGCACGATAATTATGTTTTTGTTGCACTCCCAACAGTGACCTCAACGTACTAACAGTTAGCCTAACGTTTCCCTCAGATCTTATCCGGTGACTAGCACTGACTGCTAGAAACTGGCGACCGAGACCATTCATAACGAGACGTCTTCCTGTCGAGGTGGCCAACGCGTTGGCTCGTTCAGTGCGCTGACTCAGCAATGTACGTTCAGAACCGGACCGTTCGTTATCCGTATATAGTAACGAGACAACGAAAAACTGACCATGTAAACGTAGTAATAGAGTCTTTTTCACTGTACTTCTCCGATTAGCTTGGATTCAATGCCAGCGAATGAACTTTAACTAAGCATTGTTATATCGACATCTCGAAGACTTTCATCCTTCCACATAAAATAAAAAATAGGCCCAAATAGTGTGAAGGTAACAAACATCACAAGGAACATTTTTCGACTTCGATAAAAGCGGAGGCGATTCTCACGCATCTCAAAGCGGAGAAAACAAACAAGTAAAAACAGTCAGTTAAAATCTTATAACCGCAGCAAATAACGTAGCTGGTGCACAAAACGTAGAGCTGCCGCGCGACTACTGCGCACACTTCGCACGGTTATAGCTCTAACATGCCACCTACTGGAGCCAAGTCAGCTTCAGGTCTGGTTCTGGGTTGAGGTGATGGTTCTCCCAGTAACAGTGGTGGGGGTATGTCAGGACCAGCGATACCATGGACCGGAGATAGGGGGAAACCAGACACTTCTCGCCCATCTGCGGAACACAAAAGACTATAGAACTAAATCAATAGACCAGGAGGGTGGACACTAAATCAAAGCGTGCTTATAACGCAAAATGTGAATACAGTGAAACATCCCGTAGCTCCAAGGTTTCCATATTTATTTTTTGCTCAGCAAGTGGCCATGCTATCTGGCTTCGAATCTTTCTTTGTGTCACAGGATTTGATTCGTTCAGTTTTTTCGTGCCCGCTTATCCTCTGCAGAGGGTCGTGGGAGCAGCAGCCCTATGATGATTCGAACTACCTCACGGTCAACAACAATATCAGATAGTTCTGCTGGGCAAATGCTAAATGCCCGAAAAAATACGACGTTCGTTAATAGCCAAAATCAATGCGGTTAAATTTGGACGTGGATGTAGGGGAGGGTTGAAAACGAAGCTCACGTCATAAACCAAGGCTCGCTTCATCAACGAATGGCTCACGAAAACCATACATTATCGTTTAAAAACAATGTGTAGTTAGTTTACAGAGCGTTGTTGCAAGAGACATCTAGCTAATTGTTCGAAAAATCTAATTTTGATCGAATATGCAACGATGGCCTCAGAAAAGGCGACAAGAACGTTCTTCGAGATACATCACAAAGTATCACGACTGTAACTACACACTATCTCAAGATGAATTATCGTAACCAGACCTTGGGATTAAAATTTGAGGTGAGCCAAATCAAATTACGCTTTTTTCGTTACACCTTAACCACATGTCAATTGTTCGCACAAACACTGCAGGTGTATTTGCTGGCGTTCAAATTTTCACAATATTTTAACTGCTGGGCTCTCTGGTTGGTCCAACAGCTGTTCTTTTCCAGGCATGGAGATACGTTTTATCCTTTTGCAAGGTTAGGCTGTTCCGATGACAGCTTGCAATGTTTCAAGAAAAAATCAAGCCACAGTACTCCCACAATTGGCATCACACTCGACCATGCACACTCAAATGTAAGGATGAGTGGTTCAGGTTCAAATAATTATAACAGTATGCAATGCACAATCAAAGAGGGACATACCAGCAGATTGTTCCTTCGGTAATTCAACAGCCAGAAGAGAGTCTGTGTCCTGATTTTTCTGTTTTTGTGAAGCCTTTGATGGACGGGAGGGAGCCCTGCGCACATTGCACTGAAATTCATGTACCCCTCAGAAAAGCAAAATAGAAAAAATAATCAAGTAGAAAAAATTTTTAGGTGGCAATGCACTATTCCTATATAACTGGAACCATCAATCAATATTTCTAGCTTGAGAGGGCAATGCTTATTATGTTGTGTCTTTTCAAAATAAGAATGGTCCAGCTACAAACAAGCGTCTCGAAATTTGCAAGGTGAGTAGAAAACTAAATTATGACGGACAGGAAGACGAAATATTACTCAAAGTCTTACAACAGCTGGGCAAAATATTGAGTCTTGACACCTTAGACGAGCCTATAACATGGTACAAGATAACAAATAACTAGTAATTCGCAATACTCGAAACCACCATGAACTTGAAACCTGGTAATACATTGCTAACTGAACTGCGCAGCACACTTAATGAAATGATAAGAAATGTGACGTCATAAATTCATGTTTTGAATTAAGTGGCATTTATTTGAAATTAGGTTATAGATATTAGTCAGGACGTAACAGGACCATGATGAAAATGAAGTTCGCTCAGATATCCTCGATATACTCCTTTAAATTGTCAACATCAAAGTGAGTCGATTTTACTGGTGCAAGCAAACAAATTTTGTACTTTGGATGGCATCGTAGGGTTGGATATCACTGTTCTATTATTCACGATACAGTATTTGTTTCTGTACATTGCCTTTAACATAGATTCGTCAGCATTAAATTCGTTGCAGTAAAATAATCAACGAAACAACCAACGCCGAACAATGCTGAATTTCCCTGATTCAAGATTTGGGGAAAACATCTAACCAACCGTGATTCCTGAAGCTGACACGTATGTCAGAGAATGAAATCTCGACCTTTACATTTATGTCTTGTGTACACAACTGGAATATCACCACGCCAATCTTGAAGTTCTTCCTGAATGCCTTATTACTTTCTTTTTACTGCAACGTATACTTAAGTCTACTGTGTTGTGTGTGGGAGTGAAGAGGTTGCACAATATGACTAACGTTAACTACCCACCACGGGATCAATGTGCTTATGTTTCATTTATTTAAACAGATTAGACCGCACGTACGGTGCTTCAGAAAGAAGTGCAGAAGCAGGTGTGGTGATGTTTTGAGCGGCAGCAGAAGCTAATGGTGGAATAGCTGGTTCCGCAATATCTGTAAAAAAGTTGTCATCCACCATATTCTGTATGTCTTGGGCAGAAGGTTCTCCAACACCAAAGATTTCTATTTCTTCCGGCTGCGTAAGAAAACACAACATACGTTAACACTTTTATTTAAGACATAGTTCAAGTCACTGCCTTCAGAACAAAACGACAAAGCAGATATAGAAGAGCAATGATGAAACCCTGAAGACACTACCATTCTGCATACAAGGCTGCAACGGCAACCACCAGCAGCTTGATCAGTTAGACCAGTGGTTGTTCTGAAAGTGAGCGGAATCACCCCCTTGGGGGCGAAAAAAACAAAGGGGGCGATAGGGGGAAAAACAACAAAGGGGAGAAAGTGCTCAAACACTAATCAATCATGGAGTTAACTTCAGTAGCCTACTATTATGACTTGTTAATTTCTCGTAAATTTAATTTACCATGATCGTTGGAGGTTGTTGGATTGTTGCTAACGCAATTTATCCGTTAAATTTTTACTCCGGGTAGACAAGCTCAGAACTCTGTTTTACACGATCCGATTGGCCCGTTTAGTCACGTGATAAAGTTCGTTGACTTTTCGTTTGTTTACTCATAATGCTAGAAACATGTGAAGAACTTTGGCTGATCACCAGCACAGTGATTTAGGAGAAAGTGATAAAAAAGTAGTTTAGTTTGAAACAAATTCATTATCAAGTTATTGCATTTATCTCACGAATAAGGTATTGAAAACACCCTCATATTCAAAAGTGCTTGCTCCGTTTTCCACACCACTTGTTATTTACATGCAGCTTAAGTTTGCTGTTGTGCTGTTTATGTTGAGCTTCATGCAAATTGTACACTACCAGACAGTAAACCAGGTGATGGGAATTAAGACTAAACGAAGTCTATGACTGATTTGGTGAGAAAGTTGCATCTTGTTTCATTTAAAGTCAAGCTCAGTTACCAAGATATGCCAATGGGTACCTCACATTGTCTGCAAATCAAGTTTCAGAAGGTGAACTAAAGGTCCGCTAAATATCTTAAGCTGGGTGTACCGATGTTTTACAGAGAACCAACAAGCCATTTCATTTACTCTACTCTCTTTGGTGAGGCTTTTTTCAATCATCTTCGCATTACAGAAATAAAATTGTATTTAACTGCCTGTTTCGCTCCACACAAGCGTCTTGTGGTTCTCCAATATCGCAAGCATTTTCGCTGACTCATGCGTACGATTGTGTCATGCATGAGCACCGTATGCTGATATCGGCCTGCCTAGAACCACTACGCCGACGAAAGGTCAACGAACATTGTCACGTCACTGAACGGACCAATCGGATCACGTAAAACAGAGATAGCTCTGAGCTTGTCTACATTTTGGAAATTCGCTGCCCAACTACAGTGTGGATTATTTATATTTTCACAATAATTAATGCAACATTAGCGTCATAATATAATTGCTTAGTTTAGCTAGTGGCTTGCTTCAGACATTTCATACTTTCTTTGAATAAACATTTACTACCTTGTGTTTACTTTATCAGGCTTGGAGGGCAAAAACGACGTGTCGAGAGTGATAAGGGGGCGATCCGGCGATGGAATAAAAAAGTTTGAGAAGCACTGAGCTAGACACTAGCATTACGTTGTATGCTCCACATAGGTCATCACACGGCATTATGACTATATTAAAACATGCGAATACTTAATGCTTATGTTGCATTTTACATGTTCAACAATGGTCGGGGATGAGTTCGTCGGTAAACAAAACAACAGGTTTGATATTTTAGACTGCGGCATTGTATGCAACAATATAGATGTGGTTGAACAGTGCATTTAGCCAGAGATAGTTTTAGTGCCGAATTTACCGCAAAAAACTAGGTTTATACAATTGCACGCCTTTCCGCACCTATAAAAACTGCAAAGCAACACACGTAATATACTCACTGGTGCCATTGGCACAGGTTCTTGCATTGTTATAGCCGACAAATCGTGCACTGCATGAGCATAAGCCGCCTGTAACACAGAAAAAGTAAATACAAAATTGCTGCTGCAAATAACAATACTTGACTAACTGCATACAAACTAGGTACAAACTTGCGTCACAATGAGTTCACTTTGACAACATATATCCTAACCCAAAACATTTTTTCACAACAAATACCAGAAATTTCAATACGGCTCAATCATGGGCGTCAGAGCGGGGTGGCAGGGAGGGGGCAAAGCCCTCCCTGGTTTTTGAAACTTTACATTTTCCTGTTAACTTTTTTGCAGAAAATTGTTTTTCTCTTAGTTTCGAGTTGGTAAAATGAAAATTCACCACCGTTCCTCCCCCTGTAAAAACTAACTTTGACCACCCCTGGAAAAAAACACTATAGGCTCCTCTGGAAAAAGTCCTTCCAACGCCCAAAGTAAAACCTGTAAATAACGAACAACTATGTGGCAAACTACCCCAGATATTACCTATACCTGGCTTTAATAACATGATCACATATCTAAATATTTTCTCTATTAGTGCTACTGTCAGCAGGCTTGCAGAGTCGGTAAGAAAATGGGTCGGATTTTTTCCCCGACTCCAGGAGTCCACTTGAATCATTTTTTATATCGCACTCCTAAGTTCGTAATTCCTTTTGAAATGGTACAATTTCTTTTGAAACTTATTTTGAAACAGAATTTTTGCTGTGTACCATGATTTTGATTGGTTGCTAACTGCTATAAAAATTTGACAGCCAAACTTCAATCACATTATGTTAACAAGTAATTTTGGAAAAGTTGTAGTGGGGAATTTTTGAAAAGGTCGGAGTAGCAGTCGGACATTTTACCTCCGACTCCGCAACTCTGACTATAAATACAGTTAGTCAAACAAGCAAAGCGAACAGTACACTTTGGAAGTTTTCTGTTCGCACTAACCTTTTGTCAAGTATTGCTTCATTAATTGGTTATTGGTTTTGATAATAATAATCAATCCTGGCAAAACTATTGCTTAATGATTCACGCGTGGACCCAGCAGAACTACCTGAAATTGCTGAACACTGTGAGATATTTCTAGTCCTCCCAGGGCTGCCATCCCTGCAACCCTCCCGTGAAGAAAAGCGGGTGTGAACATGAATGCATTCTAGCATTCAGTTTTGATGAACTGTTCTCGAACTCACAATTACATTGCTGAGGTGCATTGGGGATAAAGATTTTTCTAAGGGCCAGGGAATCTGAAGTGTCGAAAGTGCCAAAAACACAATTGAAATTCGGTTTAAAACTGCTGTGTTATATAACATTTCAAAATGTAGTGGAGCAGTGCTTTTCAACCTGTGCGACGGTACGCACTAGTGCGGATGAGAAAGTCGTGCGGTGCGGCTGACAAACGTAGTGCGGACGAGAAAACCCTGTTAGGTTGTGGTAAACGCATTTTTAAAAATCCTCTGTTTGATCATTGTGAAGATTAAACAACGGATTATCATAATTAAGGGCGTTAAAATTGCGCAGTTCACTATGATTTACATTGGCAACAGGCCCTGACGCTTAAAAAAAACTGTGGGCCCCGGGCCGGCACTACACAAGCAGCTTCAATAGAAAGTGTAAGTTTGCGTGGGCTAGTGGGAGGCGTAGCGCGGGGTCCGATTGGAAGCAATCGGTCCAATCGGCTAGAGGCCGGCCCTGATTGTGAGTATCCAATGTGTCATAAACCGTGAAGCATTGGAGGACAAGAACCAGGCAATGAAAAAGAAAATTACCAACTAGCTGATGTCATTTCTGATGTCATTAAAATTATGAATGCAATACTGAACAGACTGTTCAGCGTTCAAAACAGTCCTAAGTCGTGAGTTTGATGAACTTGTCACAGAAACGTGCAGCGATGGGCATCTTTATCATTCTAAAGTGTGGTGGATCTCTCATAAAAGAGTAATGGAGACAGTGGGGAATTTGGGATATGAATTTCTTGTGTGATTTGATCGACGAGAGGATCATAAAGCTCTTTTCTTTCGTTATTTGTTTTAACTTGCTGGACTAGTCATTCTGGTGACGTACTTAACCAGCTGAAACTTACTATTTAAAGTTGTGGAATTGATATATTCGAAGTTTTCGGCGAACATCATCCACCGAAGCATTTGGGCACAAATCAAAAAGACGACATTTGCCATCAAGTCTTTATTAGCCATATGAAACACGCTGTACTCTTGTGTAAGAGCCATCGATGGCCTTCGCAAAGACCTCAAAATCCAAGTGCTCGAAGTTCTTGTAAAAATCCAACCACCTACTTGGCCGAAAAAGGGTTTAGTGCTCAGGTAATTGATTGATATCAGGACAGGAAGGTGGAGTTGTCTTCTTAGTGGGACATTAGATGACCTCATGTGAGGAGCGTTGGGGCAAGATGTTGCACCAAACCGGTCTAAAATTGCAAGAAGTAATCAGCAACACCAAGCCATTAATAAAATTGCATACGTTAAATCAGTGGTTCTCAAACTGTGGTACGCGTACCACTAGTGGTACGCGAGGGCTTTTCAGGTGGTACGCGAGCAGCTTTGCTGTCATATTGAAAAGCTTTGTTAATTCGTTTCTGTGGTATAATTCGTTCGTGTCTTATGCTAGTGTTGCTAATTCGTTTATTTGCTATATTAATCTTAAGTATATTTTGAGCAAATTACGTTCTTCTGAAACTAGGGGTGTACACTCGAACATTAAAAAAACATCAGATGGTACGCGATCTCAAAAAGTTTGAGAACCGCTGCTTTAAATAAATGATGTTCTTTGTACATTTTTGTGCTTACTATTCTACAGTAGGTATTCGTTATTTTGGTTATTTAAAACAAAATTTCTACGTCATTTTTTAGTGTTTAATCCGACTTTACGGATATTCGTCAGCAACCCTAGTGTTCAGGGGTGTGCGCAAAGGGGGGGGGGTTAAAAAAACCCTTGAGTTTGATAAGTTACAAAAATGTTATTACCTGCGCAAAGGAGATTATTTTCGCATACTTTTGCTTGTTAATAAGTCGGCTTAATGCAAATACCACAGAATGAATTTGCATGCAAATTTCAAGGAACATTATAAATGGGTCAAAAAGTAATAATTAGGTTTTGGTGGGAATCTGGGTTATCGTCTGCATTCAGAAATGATCTCACCACTTTTTGCAGATATTTCGTGCATTACGCATGTTCAAGATTGTGTTTCGCGATAGGTCACTTTATCCAAAACAACTGTCTTTATTTTGTCGGCTGTTGCTGATCAGCGCACGCGCTGACCTCATTGGCGACATTGCCAGTTTCTGTAGCATGATAGAACTGTTGCGCGAGCTCAAAAACAGCAGTTGTTAAAAGAGAAGCATTCAGTCATTTGATAATGTCTGAACAGGGAAAAAAGAAAACTACTGTAAAAGTTTGCTGGACTTCTATATACATAAAAAACGGAAAGTTTTCTTGCGTATGTTATACGCATTCTCAATTCTTGTGAAGTTTAGCAAGATTCAATCTTGCAAACCGGAGTGTATGCAAGCCAATCCAGCCGCACACGTATGCTCGTATTCGACAGGACATTAGCGAAGCCTGGTTTTGCAGTTGTAAATCGCTCTGACGTAGTGATGAGCGTGTTTTACTCCCGTTTTAACACGTGGCCTGATATTTTGCAGTTTTGAACTGCTGTGCCATAATGTTAAGTGTATTTTCTTCTGATGCGCTGATAGTTTATATTAAGTGTAATGACACATGAAATAAGGAGAGTGTGTGTAGAAGAATATGCATGTTGTGTCAACAAACTTCGCCAAAACATTGGTTTGGAAACAGGAATATGACGTGCAATTATGACGTCACAAACAGCGGACAAGAAATAGAAATGACCACCATATGCCACTGCATGACCCCTCCCCCAATGAAAATTTTCTGTGTACGCCATTGCTAGTGTTGGTTGTGCGAATGAAATTTTCGTTGAACAAAAGAGTGCGAACCGTCTTTCTAAAGGTTGAAAAGCACTGTAGTGGAGCATCACTTTCACAAGAAGACACACGCTCACTGACATCTTAACACAAACGAACAGCTGTTTGTTTCAACAATGGGCGAAAGAGTGGTTTTCAAGTAAAATAGCTCCAGCTGTTCTAGCTCGGGAGAGCAAGATCGAAAACACACAGTTCAACGCGTGCATAAGAGTAAGCAAGCACATAAGCACAACCGGCAAGTGCCAAGTAGTCCCATGAAACAGGAGATTTTACCTTGGACTGAAGACGAGTTTTACTGTATAATTAAATTCTATGCGCAGTTACTTCCGGTAAACAGTACAAGCAAAAAAAACAGCCATGTGGAACGCGATAGCAAAAAGGTTGGAGTAATAGAAGAGGTTTTACACACAGATTTCTGCAAGATGCGGGTGGAACGTTTGGGGACCCCCTGCAGGGCCCAGACACTGCCTATATATTATTTTCTGACAGAAAATAATTTTTTTCTTGTTTTTCACTTTCTCATTTAAGAAATATCGACTTTTGATAGATTAGTTCAAGGTTATTTTGGGAAATATTTTTTTATGTTTCTGCAACTGTCTGAAAACAAACTGGTTTTGTTTAGACTTGTCCAGGCAGGTTGGATATTCGCGTCAACTCATTCCATTAAAAAAAAAAGCATAACCCAAGGAAAACTTTTCAATTTACAAGTTGGTCAATTTTGAACATTGTTTTAAAAGGTGCTTAGCTAATAAAACTACAGAGCAACTGTTGCAAGAAAGACGGTAGTCATATGCCACTATCTACAACAAAGATAATCTCATTCATTCATTTTTATGCCCGCTTTTCCTCTGGGGATGGTCAAGAGAACAGCAATCCTAGGAATCAAAATACTTCACGGTTTTTAGAAATCTCAGGTAGTTCTGCTGGCTCCACATCAAAACAGGACTAAGCTAGATCGGAGATACCGTCAGTCCACCTGGTCTTGGACTGCTTGCCCGTGGGTGTAGCCAGCGAGACTTGTCTCAGCAATCTTTCCTGGGGCATTCTGGACACATGGCCGAACCAACTGCTCTCCGACTTTAGGCAAAGCGACATGTTCGAGAAGACGCGATTGTCTCCCCACCTATCCACAACTGGAGGTCCCACGTTTGCACCGGCTACGCATCTTGGAAGGTGATCGGGAAGTTTCGCAATGCTTGAAGCTACCATGTGCAGGTGTTGTGTACGAATAAACTCCCATTGTACTTTCGGAAGTTTTCGCAGCACGAGAAGTTTGACTGCAACTTAGGTGCAGAAGTTCAATCGATGCCTAGTTTAGCGTAGATTAATTTTAAAAAAGCGTACACGAAAAGTGAATTGCGTTATGTTAAGCTACACTCACGGCATTATGAATTAGATTACAAATGCAATCTTTACTCACTAGTGACGACAACTGTCGCTGTGACACGTAACATCTTGAAAGGATTCTACTTTTCTTAACTTGAAGTGTTAAGCTACAATTGCGTTGGTATATACTGTACGCAAGCTAAAATATCGTGTTTGTGGGTTAAGTTAATCCACATTTTCCACGAGGCATGATAATGATAATTGTGATCTCACAATCCAAGCTGTTGCAACATGAAACCAGCGTTTGTGGATGTGGCACACAAGTTACGGACAGTGTTGCCACACTGTTGTTACGGAAAAGTACTAGATTTCATGATAAAGAAACACTAGATTCAGAAAAAAAATACTAGATTACAAAATCAAACTTACAGTACACACAGCGAAAATGCCCGGAAAATGTGTTGCAATGCCAACCATAGACATGTTCAACTCATTTTTAAACCAGAAAGAAAGAAAACGGGAGATAGCAGCAACGTTTGAGTTTGTTTGTACAGGTCACTGAAGCTTTCAACACATGACCAAGTGACTTCGCAGTGGTGGCAGCTCAAAACATATTACATTGTCTTGTGTAATTTAAGATTTAATTAGATACAATTTTTAGCAAATTACAATTGCACTAAATCAGAAGGTCTCAATTACTGTTACAATTACACAAAAATAGTTCATTTAATTAAAATTCAGCTCACTCATAAAAAAACACTAGATAGCCATAAAAACACTACATGAAATGAAAAAACACTGGATCAAGTGGAAAAACTCTAGCAGTGGCACCACTGGTTACGGAAGCGCTACTCCAGCATTTCACAAATACGTTGAAGTGGTGATTTGTCGTTTGGTTCGATAGTAGCGCGGTAGTTAGGATTCAGTGTTGCATCACAATTGTTATCTGTTTGTTAAACACGACCAGCAAAAGCAGTGTTGGCAACAACGCAACTCACGCAAGCTAAACCGCACTGCTTGTGATTGGATCAGAACTACCGCGGCATTATTGCACAATCATCGGATGCATTATGTGCACGTTAGCTATTGTCATGGCGATTTGTTCTCATAGAAATTGCTTCTGGCGGACGGGCGGTAATCAGTTATAAACTAATGCTGCTTTTATTTAGGCTAGGTTGTAGATGACCAGCTAACTTACTGCAGGCTGCTTGGTGAAAATGCAGATAAACTTTGATTTCTGCATGACAATCTTAAACTGTTGATATGGAGCAATTGAGTATTGAGAAATCAGTTGAGGTGTTTCATTTCATACCAATGCCAGAGTACTTCAGCTGCAGCAACTAATGCAACTAGTTTGCTTTTTCAGGACATGCAGTTATGTAATGTTACGTCACATCAAAACTCCAAACTTGGATTGACATTTCAAATTGAAAACACACTGAGCTGCATAAGAGTGTGATAGGTTGGTTTGTGAAATATATACAAAAACAAAATTTCACACAAGATTTATGTAGTATGGTAACTGTTAACAAACATACTATCACAGACCAAAAAAAGTTACTCTTGAAAAAATTTTCATTTTTGGCAATGGTTGATTGAATACAGTGTTGTACTAATTTTAATCTCCTTAATTTGATGCTCCGTTTTGTACTTCCTTCATCCTTTTCATTGTTCATCATCTTTTAACTTTCAAGCACTGTTTTTGCTTTGTTTTGGTTTATGCACCATAGGCAGTTGGTTCTCATACATTCAGTGTTCTGGTCTTATCGTTTTGTTATTGTAACATTCTTTTTTATTCATGGCAATGTGTTTATTCATTGCAAACAATGTACACTATGCTAACAAGTTACCAAACATTGAAATTGCTGCAATTCCAAAAATTTCAGCTCATACATCCTGATTTTTTACGTTTTTGAAAAAAAAGTATGGCACAAAATACATCACATTTTTGATGAAGCAGAAAACAAGATTTAAAATTTTGGAAATATCAGTTATCAGCTATCGGCCCATGAATGGCCAATATATGGGTATCGGCCTCAAAAAAGCCATATAGGTCGATCACTAATTTTTATTGATGAGCAGGGTTCCACAGAGTAATGAGAGTCTTTGCCAAGTGGCTACAAACCATGAAATGTTGAAAACCACTGACCTAGTAGATAAGGTTTAACAATATTAGTTGGATGTGAAAATCCGACTTGGGCATGTCTTAATAAAAGCAGTTTGGGTCAAGACAGTTGCAGAAATTTGAAAACAACGTTGTATAGACAAAAACGGTTTGACTAAAGTTGAAAAACTTATTTGCTTTTTCTATCAGAAAGCTGTTGTTTTTCTCTGATAGAGCTTCAGAAACTCAGAGCACTTTGTGCAAAAATGCACGGTACTTTATTTGAAGACTAACGGTTAATGCAGCAGACAGTTCCGCATAGGGTTCGAATTGTACAGAACGTTCAGAATAGAATGAGTCACCAACAAAGGCGACAGTACTAAGCGATTGACCAAGAGGTATAGCAGGCGCAAAACGAATCAATGCACGGTGTGGAATAAATCATTTCCTGGCAGAAATAATGCAACCATCAGCGCCGCGGAATTTGTGCCAAACTTCCACAACGAAAATTCGAGAAAACACAACTCTTAACAAAAACAATTATTCATATTTGAAAAACTCAAAAATGGGGGAAAATATTCTTCAAATAACATATGGGCAAGTGTCTAAAACCAGTAGGGAAATTCCAAACGTTCCATTCATACCTCATGCAACTCCTGGTCGAAAACATTTTCTATTAGAACTAGGTTGATAATTATGAATGATATAATCATTGCCCTAAAGCATGCACACTTGAATATAATTGTAAATAAATGCCAACAATACAGTGAATAAATATTTATGCAAAAGTTTTAAAGCCTCCCTTTAAAATGTGGATATGCAGCTTTCCAGACAGACACTAAGAACCAAAGTGGTAAGGGGTAGAGGGTCACACTTAAAATAGAACACTAAGTTCTGAAAATTTCATAAAAACAAATAATTTCTTTTTTTACTGATATTACCACTACTGCACAATAGTGGAAAATGTAGCTGCAAACACGAAGGGGTGTAAACGCACATTTTATGAGACGTCTAGTGCAGTCATCATCATGAAGGTCCATTGCCTGAACTAGGCATAAGGGCCAATGTGCAGGCAGTCTTCCAACTTTTTCTATCATAGGGAAGCTGCAAGGTTCCTGCAGTATTTAAATTCAG
>Ga0210059_1008070_pt1 | contig 16671 bp, 9 predicted proteins | sample Ectturendosymbi2_FD_188042 | JGI IMG/M metagenome (GOLD analysis project Ga0210059, IMG submission 188042) | Ecteinascidia turbinata endosymbiont from Florida, USA - Sample 2 (SPAdes) (version 2) | ecosystem: Host-associated > Tunicates > Ascidians > Unclassified | place: Key West, Florida...
TGGAGCCAGCAAGCCACCTCAGGAGCGCGACGCGTGATGTCAGCTTCTTGCGAAGTGACTCAAGGTGTCGGCGATACGTGAGCGACCTGTCCAACGTTACTCCGAGGTATTTGGGCTCGGAGCAGAAGGGCAGGGTTTCGTTGTTGTATTTGTCTTTAGGCTCACGTTTAGCTTTCTTGTTATTAAGATGGAAGGCTGCCGACACTGTTTTTGTAATGCAAAGCTTTAGCTTCCAAGTTTGGAGGTGTTCACCTACAGTTGCCATGTCATTGGTCAGCACCCCTTCCACTGCCTGCTTGTCTCCATCAGCATGCAGGATTGATAGATCGTCAGCATATGCATACTTTCTGGAGACGGTGGTTGGCAGGTCAGAGATGGTGTTGAAGCGAAAGGGCGCCAGGCAGTGCCGGATTTACCTATAGACTTAAGCCTAGGGCCTCAAGATCCAAGGGGGCCTCCAACAAACTGTGGTACGCATAGAGTCAATGGCCGGTATATGATTATTTAGATTAAAGTTCGTCAAAAATTTGTCTTAATTATTATTCACGAAATTTACTTTTATTCAACTTTCGTGGTGATAACGCTAGTCTTCCAACAAGTTTCCATGAATCTCAATACCACGGTTGGTCAGGACACATGACAACTGTTGTGTCGATATACTTAAAGCACGCTGGCTGCGTCCTGCGTTGGCTGAATCGTACCGATTGTTACGTGTGACTCCACCAAAAGAACTTGTGGCTGTTCATGTTTGAAATGCACCTGATCAGTGACATAGACGGGTGGCAGGTATGCGAATCGCCCCCCCCCTACCAAGCTAAATGTAAAATCCGGGGCCTGGCCCCTACCTAGCTTGTATTTTGTTATTTACTATTCTTCTGGTTTCAGTAAATTACTTTTTTGCGTTTTCCGGTGATTTCGAGTTTATGTATAGGCATTCAATACCAGTTTTGCTATTGTTTCTCAAGTATTTTCTGAGTGTTGGCCAGTGGACTCCCTTCAGCTTAGTTGCCTCCAGGCTCAAACCTCTAGTTACGTCACTGCACTTGATTAAAGCAAGCCTGTACTGTAGATACGAGCTATGTGTAGGGCTAGCAGCAGTTCCCTACAATATAAGCACAGTTGTTTCTTAGATGACTGAGCAATACAGTAGTTTGTCAGCGTTTTTATCGCGTCAAGCTCGTTTGGTATTTTTAGATGTGATTTTTTCCACTTGAATTTTCTTTAGTAAAGTCATTCAGAAATTGGTTTGCTATTGAGTACTTGCGCAAGTTTGTACTTCTCCCATGCTAAGGAAATCAGAGAAGATCATGATGAGTTGAATTGGCAAACACAACTCTTACCCCAAGGTGACAAAGAAAAGGGTAACACCGAGAAAATGACAACAGCACGTTTGGGTCCGATGCCTTAGATTAGTGGTTCTTAGTTTATGCAACCACGCAAAGCCTTATTTCTTAGCTTGATGGTCACTTACTGCTCAGGCGAAAGATCCTTTTCAAAATGACCAAAAATGCTTTGAAGGGTCGCCATGTTCCAGAAGAGGTTGTCCACACTAAACATTCGGTGCATTAAGAGTGACAAACTTAGGCAAACAAATTGTAATGAATTCTTAGATAATTTTGTGATGAAGAAGGCAGGACAAAACCTTTTAACTACTGCAGTGCTTCTCAAGCATTTTGATGTCACGGCCCACTTTTCGCCGAGACTTTGATTTTGGGTCCACTTCACGAAAAATTTGTTTCAGAACTCGTGACTAGGCGTAATTATTGCGTTATCTCGGAACATTTCGCGGCCCAACGGTTGAGAAGCGCTGGTTTACTGTGTTATGTTCAGCCTTACTTGATTCGATTATTGTAGCTTTTTATTTCTTCATACGTATTTGAATAATGACAACACAAGCGAAAATTTAACCTGTCCAGTCGCCACGGTGGTAATTGGTCAGCCCTTCCAAATTAGAGTATGAAACACTATAAATCAGTAAGATTTTATCAGATTTGCAGATTCAAGTCCCCTTGCGCAAATTCAAATCCCCTAATTACCAATGATACTATTACGAAAAGGCAAATCCGCCCCATTGCTCCCCATTCGAAAGGGCAGGTATCTGACTGGTCATGTGATTTTTCCCGTGGAAGCACTGTTGGCAGTGGCGTAACTGACGGGGGTTAAGGGCGCGAGCCGCCCCCCCCTGGCATGCTAAATTTAAAACTGTCCCCTTTAGTTGACATTTTGATATTTAGCATTCTTTAATTTGTTGTTTTTCGGGCTGTTTTCTTTTTTTGATCTAGCATGGACATCCACGACATCCATAGATTCACTATCATTTCTTAACCTTTTACTGAGTTTTGGCTAGTGGCCCCCTTCAGCTAAGCTTTGCCCCCCTGGCTCAAACCTCTAGTTACGCCACTGACTGTTGGGTGCATAGAGCGAGAGCATTGGAGCATAAAGTGAGAGTGTTGGAAATGGAACAAAGCTGCAGACTGCACTGTAGCAGCCTTATCTCATGGTTCATACTGGTAACTTCATTTGGGTTGCTGAAAAAGAGCAACCATCATAGTATTCCCGGGCCGCGGTAAAACTGTGATACATTGACTGGTCCGCGGTTACAAAAAGGTTGGGGACCACTGCTTAGGGTATATCTATCAAAGATTTATTTTTAGATGAAACATTTTTGGGACACCAACAGTGTTCTCAGTTATGTGTAACCTATGAAAATAGGGCCCAACTTCTTGGACCCGCTTCAAACTTTTACGAATTATGATATAAAGTGATTTTAATCCATACAAGATTGCATAGTTCACAGGGTTGTCCATGGCACATATTTATCTATCCCATCCCATGGGATTCCCATTACATTATTATAATATCAATATGGAATACAATTCAATTAAAATTATCAAATTTATGAAAGTTTAGGTTTAGTATCTACTAAATAGGACTACATGCACAAAGAGACATGCAGAACGACAAAATTTATTGACTTTAAAATTCAGAAGTATAGTCTAAGTATGACAATTCAGTAACATTCTGACACTCTCATTCTATTTCTGAGTCTCATGGGAAATACAAATGTGTGCTGTCCCATCCCATGGGATTCCCATTCCCATGGACAAGCCTGATAGTTTGACCAACAGAATTGCCACCTTTTTAGCCTGCAAAAGATAACCACGTTTATGTGATACCCAACGGTTGTCAGAAAGAAACAGGGATATTTAACAAGAAAAGATGTTTTGGTGCCCCCCTATTTGACTGCTCCCTCCAAACGCCTGGTCTGGATCCGCCACTGCAGGCAACCATCACATTATTAGACCTTCTGCATCTTTCGAGAAACAAGTGCATATTTTTTCTTAATAATGCCTCAAATGTAGGAATGTTACATCGAACCTGATGAGTCATGACTACTAACACTCGCTCTCCAGGGTAGGTTGTATAGAGCTTTGCATCCAAAATTGTAGGCCACACGCAATCTTTGCATGCATGACTTTCTGATATTCCACCATAATTGTGATGCATACATGGGCGTACAAAAGGATCGAAAAAGTACATTTTTAACTGCATTTGAACCTCGGGAAAAAGAGGCTCGCAGCTTGTTTGCTGCACAATATTTTTATCGCAGTTGTCTCTGAATGTCTTTGTCATCTGAGAGCTCAGAATCCAGTACAGCTCCCAGATATTTGTAGCGGTTAACAGATTTTAGATCTTTACCACCCATGTGTCAGTAATGGGGTGACTGTGCTTTTTGCACTCTTAGCCTTTTGACGTCATACAAACGGTTTTGCTGCATTTGAAAATATTTCCATGTGATTCTGCATAAGCCTGACACGCAGATAAGAGTTCTCTTCGCAACATTTCCGAAAATAAGAACATTTTAGTTTTAATCAAGATGCAGACCGAACGATCAGGGCAAAGTAAAAATAAGCATCCTCATACAAACACCTAGTTCCGTACTCAACTAGTGTAATCATGGCTTTAGTGTGACACACGTATAGGCTACTACAGTAGTAAACTTGCCTAATTTTCGTCTTGTTAAGCAAATTCTTTCTAGCCCTTTTCTTCTAGTATGCGCTTGAATTTCTATCACAAATGGAGATCCCAAAGTTGAAAGATAGCTTATGTCAAGGGTGAGGGGATCTTTGAATGTTGCCATTTCGGGCAAAACGGATCAGGTGTCTTGTGCCTTTGGCGCATAACAGATCGGGTGTGTTTGGGGCAAAACGGCTTTTTCTGGCACCCATGAGTTGTGTTAAAGTTTTTAGAAGCAAGTTTAAGACTATGAGCTTTCAGGGCTTGCACTGGTTGCAAACGTTAGAGTCTTGTAAAGCGTCAGTTAGAGCCAGAGTAGTCTAGTACTGTAGGTAAGTGCGTTCAACATTTGACTAGCACTCATAATACACTTTACTAAACCTTTTTGCCAGGCCGTGGTACTGGGATCAACCCAGAAAGACACTAAAACGTGAAGCAGTCCTCACGCTAAATTTAGTTAGAAACTATCAGGTTTCGAACCGAAAATGCAGCTAAACAACATTTTTTTAAAGAAATGTACTACGTTAATAATGGTGATCCGCATTGCCCCTAACAAAACTAATCACAAGGTCGTAGAAGAACAAGCGGTTTGATGAGGCACCAACTGTTATGTCAAGATTTCTCTTATCAGTTTGAAAGTTTCAGCAATTTGCACGGTTCAACAGTACCCTAATGTTGTAAAGTTTAATGATGGAAAATTGAGGCCTGTCTAAAAAAATAGTACACGAAAAAATAGATAAAAATGCCTTAGAAAACACGAACATTTTAAACTATCTACCAAGTTTTGACACTTCCAGCATATTTGTGGTTAAATACCAATCATTTACGAAATTTTCGATCAGACAATCTGTCTCAAGATAAATCTTGTAAGGAGATAATTTACCAGTAGGACAAAGAAAAATTCCAATAAGATTTCTTAAAAATGCTTCGAATGTAAAATTTTTTCTTTATCCTTTGAAAGTTTCCACAAATGTCGAAATTGCCATGCAATATTTTGAAAATTTCGGGGGGGGGGCAAATCCCCCCCCCTGGTTGCACGCCTGCCTCCAGAACTTCCTCTTGATCCCCTTTTTTATGTAGTGATTGTTGTAAAAAAGTGTAATATGCAGGGGCCCGACATGGGAAAGTGCCGCCCCGGAGCGAGTCGAAAAATGCCGCCCCACAAGCCACGGGTTAAAGCAAAGTCAAGCCTTTCAGGACGGAATTATTTCATAACAATGTATCATCAGGCTGGAGTTAATTTTGAAAATTTCACTGAAGTGAAATTCTGGGACATTTTGCTAACCGGGACGGAACACCGGGACAGACGTTTGAACCGGGACGTATGGTAGGTCCAACCTTAACCAAAATCTGAAACCTAAACCTAAATCCAACTTCAGGTTCATTCGTGAAAGACCATTTGCTATTCCTTCTTTTCACCAAAAGTGCCGCCCCGGACATTGCTCCCACCGCCCCCTTGTCGGGGCCCTGGTAATATGTCTAGTCCAGGTAGTCTTCTCTCATTTTCTACTGCATAGCAGCAAGTTACCTTTGGCGCTTATGACCAAAGTTTAAAATTTGCACAACCTGCTGTTCAGATAACCAAATGAAGTTAATGGTGTAGTTAGAAGAGTATATTTAGCAATCATTGCTAATTTATCCCAAAGCAGATTGGTGCAGTTAGTGGATTGCGGACGTTAACTGTTGTGTCCGCATAGGCCTTGGTCTATATTTGTGAACAGTTATAGGCGATTTGAGACACAAATTGTTATTAATCTGAACATGTGCCATGCACCAGGAGATTAACAAGTCCAGACATCAACAAGGTTTATGCATTCGTATTTCGGCCATTAAAAAGCCCAATGCGCATGCTTTATAAGCGTGTTTCACTTAAGCTCATAGTAAAGTTTATCAACTTGCACAGTTGCACTAATGAAAGAAAACGTTCATCGCGGCGCACATGCTTTGATCGGCCTCGTTTGCTCCTTCGTTAACAGTGTTTTCATAACTGAATGATTGGATTGATTCTGATTTCCTGCAAATTTCTAACATTTGCATTTCATTACATCTCTAAATAATCGCCGTCAATTAAATGACAATAATTTTACGACCCAATTCCTTTTGCTAAGTTCGTTGAAAAATTTTTAGTAGGAAACTACGAACGTATTATGGGTATTTGTGGCAAAATATTTATAATTTGCACAATCTGCAAATGCTGTTATGTTGTGAATTAAATATAAATTTTCAGAATGTCTAGGCCCAAACATGAAATCTTCCAATTGAAAATTTTTTGGCGATGTTTCTGCCCTGGCTTGCTGACACGGGGGGAATTCGGGGGCAGTTCAACCACAAATATTTTCGTGCCCCTCAAATTTTGTTGTGCTCAGAAAAATATGTTTTAAACATATGATAACAAAAATCTTGCGCCCATAAAATACATTTCCCCCCCCTAAACCTTAAAACCTGGCTACGGGCCTGGTTCTGCCAAAATTGTGTCTGAAATTAGGATATTTTGTTTTGAATGCCATTCGGCCTGGAGATGTAGCATAACGTCGAAAACTTTTTTTAGAAATCATCACTAGGGGGGCCCCTGTAAGCATTTTGGGGGGGTCCAGAGTTGACCTGCTACGGCACTGAGTATGCATTAAACCAGGTTTTCTAAGGGCGTAACGAGGTTAGATGGCGCCCGGGGCAAGAAGCAAGTTTCGCACCTCCATGTTCGAAAAAAATAGGTCACACCTACGTGGGGCCCAAAAAACTAAGATGGTCTAGGTCCCCGCGCTCCCTTAATCCGTCACTGAACCACAGAACCATAAATGACCAATGCCAGACATTTTAAGTGGTGGAGAAAACCCGCCAAACACCCCTATAATGGTCTCCCCAAAATTGAGCTAAATCAGCTCGGAAGACCACTTGAAATCTGTTGCATAATGTCAAGCATAACCCCAAGAACCAAGGTTGCCAGATGCTTGAGTGAGTTTGTCACCGAATATGTCACCACGGGGAGTTTTTGGGGACTTAAAAACCCCAAACTAAGTTTAAACCTCCTGAAATATTAATGGATCGAGCACTAGAACACCGTTGCTTTTCCGCCGATCCGTTTTCTCTTCAGACGTTTTAAGTTATCTTTTCCAAACTGCTTCTGAAATTGCGTTACAAGGATATCGTCGCGGTCTGCAGAAAAAATAGAGAAGCAGGGCAGATTACCCCCACTTTCCTCTTTGACCGGGAATTATATTGCCTGCTCGTTTTTATTTGTTTTTGATGTAATAAACACGTTTGAACACAAGGCCTCAGCACTCATTGTTTGCAGTGCTCAACGTCAAGTTTCTTGGAAGCCTACAGCAGTGTTGCCAACTGGTGTATATATATATACCATTTTCAAAGTGCTTGGTATATAAATTTTTGATTTGGTATATATGAAAAATTTGGTAGATTTTTGTCATCGATGTTAACTCCGCGCCAGATGAATCGGCCAAAGAATACTCTTACGAAAAATGCTGTTCTTTTTGCTACTCATGTTGTTATTTCGTAGCTCTTACTTCCATGTGCATGGAAATTTTTTTTGCTACTCATGTTGTTATTTCGTAGCAACATAAGTAGCTACGAAATAACAACATGAGTAGCTACGAAATAACAACAACATGAGTAGCTACAAAATAACAACACATGAGTAGCTACGAAATAACAACAACAGCAACATGAGTAGCTACGAAATAACAACATGAGTTTTTGCTACTCATGTTGTTATTTCGTATTGTTATTTCTTTTTGCTACTCATGTTGTTATTTCGTAGAATGCTCTTACTTCCATGTGCATGGAAGTCACTTATAAGTGTCGCTTGCCTGTTTTTTCCCTTCTTGCTTTAACCGTCTTTGCTCACACGTAGCGGTCACGCTAGCGTGACTGCCACACTATGATGGCACCACTCAACAGCAACTGTCAATCATCTACGAGAAACCATAAAAAGGCATTGAAAAAATAGCATTAAATTGTTAGTTTTTGTCACAGGCATAAATTTGGTATATTTTCAGACGAGATTTGGTATATTCGTTGTAAAAAGAGTTGGCAACACTGCCCTACAGTAGTTGTGGGCGTACAAAACTGCGACTTGCACTTTATCGGTGTATTCGATGCAGGGATTGTTTTGCGCAAAGTTTATGAGTAACCCAGATAAATCTTGTCGTATTTTGTATTGAATAAACTCCGACATCCTTCATGCTTATAACTAAAGTTTTAGCATTACGCAGCTTACTGTTCAAATAGTAAGGTGGAGTTAGTCGTGTTTAACAATAACTGCAAAACTACTCCCGACAGAGTATTGTATTTAGTGAAACACAGATGCCATGCTCCGTCCACGCAGACCTTACAGAACCGTCGCCAGGAAGTCGTCAATAGGGGTGCTTGACATTCAAATTTAAAAAAATTCCACTGATTTATAATGTTTCATGTTTTAGTTTGGGGGGGCTAAGCCCACCAAAGCCCCCCGTGGCGACGGGACTGAGAGCTTATTCTAGATTTGTCGATATTTGTAGCTGATGCGTGCGATACAAAATTTATGGTAGGTTAGTAATTCAAACATCTGCCTTGCAGGAGATTAAAACTGGGGAGTAGTTAATACCAGAAAGTATTAAGCATGCGCATTCGGCCAATAACAAGCCCGGTGTGCGAGATTTTGAGCAAAGTTTATGAGTTGGCGATGATGAATAATCATGTAAGCGATGCAGTTTGACCGCGGTCTCAGATTTGCTTCTTCTGCAACAGTGTTGTCATAACAACACAGAAGATGCGATTCTCGTTTCTTGCAAGAGTTGCTTACAGTTCATCACGACACTTTATAATCGCCGTTAATTACAGTGAATGACCATGTTTAAAGCCTAATTCTTTCAACAAGATAGTTCCAATTTTTAATTGTCAACTCCGAGCTGGTTAAGTGCATTTGCGGAAAATTATTTCGGACTACAAACACAGTATACTTCATCATCGCAAACCCAACCTAAAGTCTGCTGTTGGGTCGTAAATGTGTTCAATTTAAGTGGTTTTCACCGAGATCTCTGCACTCAGATGACTAAAAACAAGCATCTTCAGTTAATCCGGATCTTCGCCTAAACCAGATAAACTCGTCGGTCAAATCGAATCCGGATTAACCGAGGTTTACTGCACATAAATGTTTACATCTGGTCTGTAAAGTAGGTATGCTGCCATCACAGCTTTTTTGATTGATCCACTGGAATGACAAAACGATTAAAACCAAGTGGTGTGGCTTACTGGAGACTAAAAGGAACAAGGAAGAAAATCTGACGAGATTTGCCGGGTGCATATATGCATATGTAAAGAAAGCTGTTACATCGCAAATTCTTGTGTTGCCTGCTGAAAGATCGTTTGCTTTCATTGGTCAATCCGCATTTCCACGCTTGCGATGATTGCCTTACGTTATTTTGCTTTAACGGCTTCTTTGATTTTGTTGCCAGTTTTCTGAAGAGCGTGGTGTTAAGCACTTGCACGCGGTTCTTCGACTATTTAAAACCGCACCGGACCGTACTCATTGTATTGTAGTGTGTCGGTTGTTATTCCGACTTGTAGCAAACGGAGTTTGACGGTTACTGGTGTGAGTTTTGAATTTAACACATGTTACGTCTCAATCACGGTGCGAGCGCACAACGAAGACGTAACAAAAGCAGAAAAATTGGAAGAGCAATGATGAGAATGGTGGCGACAAGCAAAAAAACAAGTTAGTGAGTGCTTGATTGCAGGGCCCCAAGGGGGGGGGGCAATGCCCCGGGGCGGCACTTTTGGTGAAAAGAATGAATAGCTGGTGGTGGAAGGCGGCGCTTCCCCATGTCGGGACCCTACTTGATTGTGATGTTCAAGATGCTTTAATCCTCATATCTTGAATAAGCACGAAACATGACCTTCATTCATTCTTAATTCTTGCAGCAAATTTGAGGGGTGGGAAGAGCAGCATTTTTATGGTCAACCCCGTGCAGCACCTAGCCTCGTCAAGCCACTGTCTAAAAATTAACCAACAGCCTCTTCTCTATTTTTGCAAGTTTTACACGGCCAGACCTGCGTCCGCCACTAAAAACTCTTTGCCTCGTAGGACTATGGTTTTACATACGATCCTCAAAAAAATAATAAACTGTGCTACACAACACTATCTATCTTGCTGTGAGACCACCTTGGCCGAGTTACAATCAGTTTTGCTTATGCAGAAATCATCCATTTAAGCCAAAGCATGGCCAGGGGCCAGGGCACATCGAGACATTGTTGCTCAGAACTTTTTTCGCACAACGAACGTCAACTTCCAATATCGGATGGGTCAGCACCTCCAACGGAGAAATGTAGCACTTGACCGTCCAAACTATACCGCATTTCTTTCCTAGCTTTTTAGCCTATGGATAAATGTTACCTATCGGACACCGGCACCCGCTTCGTTACTGACACTTTCAACTACACGTCAAGTGTGGATCCGACGCCGCACCGGACGCATTGATTTCGACGCAACCGTGTAAACACGGTCAGATTCGTCGTAGCAAACTTGGTCTCGCGGAGCTTTCCGTCCGGGAGCTGAGGAATCAGATACGAGCTATCAACTTTGTACGAGCAAGCAACTGATCAACTTTGTTGCAGTGTCTAAACCTTGTTTTTTATCGTGGGAGTGGAGGTTTGCATTTTTACAACGAATATTATCCCCATGTCCCCGCAGCGACGGACCTGACAAACTTACTGAAAACGGAAGATGAAATTCCAATTTCAAGACGGGGACTATTTCCGGTGGCAGACTATCTTTTTGACCAACTCTGAAACCTTTGGATATAAACACGTTCATCGCGACGAGATATGCCTGAAAGAGCATTAACTACATATTTTAAGTGAAATTTCGAATGCGTAATTTGCAGCTAAGCGAGCGCCGACAACAGAATTTACTGCACTGATTAATAACAATGGCACACAATCTATTGAAGCTCTTTGAAGGATCAATTGATCTTTGTTACAGAAAAACGCCCGGAGCTTTAACATGTTAAATATGGCGAGGTCTATATGAGTTAATCATATACATTCAAGTCAATTGGTAAAATATCAACAAAACCAAAAAATGACAAAAGTTCACCAAACATCAGTTGACATTCATAAACAATTCACTGTCTACAATTGCGACACGTTATTTAGGATTTAGGAAATTCGTAATCAGGCAGAAAACGGGGCTAAACTGGGATCTAACGAGGAGATAAGTCAATATCTCGCATTCGATGATCAGACCATCAACATGATTGCAATAAATACAACTTTGAGTTATCACAAATACGAGGTATAAGCATGGGCTCTTGCTTATCTTTTACATGCCATCAACAATCCAGTTACATAAATCGTACGTACGAAAAGATGTCCAAAGTATTGTGCATCAACCGCCATCTATCCAATGTTGGTTGATTACAGTGCAACGCAAATTACCGTGAAGTTACAAGTGCATATTTCGATATTAATCTCTACACAAAAAGTGTATATATATATATATATATATATATATATATATATATAAAAGCTACATCGAAAACCTGGTTGTTTCAACTGCTGTCTTTGATACAGTAGCTTTCAACCAAATCGAAATTGTGATATAATAGATGCTCCAAACAGGCATTTTAGCTCATCTTTTCTTTTGCTCACGTAACTTTATGAAAAGTAAAACTCAAACGTATTCTATAATTTCGTCTGTTGCAATAAGAAATGTTCACCAAGGCATCAGAAGCACATCGGACATTTCATACGACATAAAACATGCACATAATATCTAAAGAGGAGCACACGTTTGTTCTCATGACATCCCCAGCACACCATACGGACTTGATTTAAGCACGTATCTATTTACACAAGGACGACACTGCAGCAGCATCAAAATCCAAACCAACATCAAACCCAGCATTGTCAATTTAAGAACATGCTGCGAGTGCTGTGGCAACTTCAGTTAACAGCCATTACGAGGCTTACAACACAGCTGAGCATATCAGAATAATGCCACGGACAGGATGAAACAATCACGTGTGGAATTCGAATGTGTGAAATTAGTGTTTCTCTAAATCAGCTAATTCCTCTATCCTTACGCTTTTTCGAGAGCAGACAATTGCACAGAAGCACCAGCGCACTCAATAGCTGTCTTGTCGCAAGTGGCGTACGTACGACAAACAGAAAACCGGTATATTACTAGCGTATGTCTGAATAACATCAGCAAAACTTCCCATAATCCTACCTAGGATGTTTTCTCAAAGCTGATTTGTACAAAAGTTTACTGAAACTACGAATACAGCTGCGGAAAACGCGTCGGGGTAGGAACGGGTTTTACGACAGAAGTGAAAGATGAAACCTTATCCACCCAAAAGGCACTAGTGGTTTTGCCGCTATACAATCGGGAAATCACGATTCCGTTGTGTGCATAGACTTGTAAACTGCAAATCAAAAACCGTTAGCAAATGGTTCATTTTCAAAGAATTTTCATTAAGATTTTATCGACGACCTACATATTTAAGGAATTCCTAAAACTTTTGCTTGTCCGAAGTTGGTTCGAACTGTAGCACCCGTTCCGTTTAGGTACGCACATAGAGCATCTGAACATCGGTAGGCAGCCAAGCATGAGAAAAACGCACCAGTCACAGGAACGTGCGCGGTAAGTTTTTTCGCGTACAAGTTCTTGCTGAAATTGCAATACTTCCGGATAGAGATAAAACCTAGCGCGTTAAAATAAACATTTCATGATGAGCACAAAATTTCAACAAACTTAAAGCATGCCATAAAAATTGCGCAAAGGCACAACAAACTTGTAAACCTCACTTAAAGTAAAATAAACAAATCGCAAGCAAAAACATCAAAACTGTGTTGCATGGAGCTCGATGAAATTGTCCTTACATACCGGAACCTCCGCCTCCAGGTGTGCACTGCAGCAATCTAACAATAGACGGATCGTTCTTCGCTCCTTCAACAAACTCTTCCAAAGATATGTGACCTTTCACAACAGCAGTAAATAGTTATTCGTACTTGGCTTGAAATTCAGGCGAGGCGCATTGGTTCTCATCCGCGGATGAATTTAAACAGGCAGAGTACAAATACATCAATGGCGTAAAGATTATTTCAGCCACGGTGGCACAGTAATGACAATGCTCCTGGTTTCCGCGTTGGTGTCTCGGAAATTACACCGCAAAACGACGAGTACAGCGTTTATGCACACCCACAAACGAGCACGACGCTTGTTGGTCACATTCGTCAAAATTACTTTGGATTCGGGGTTCAACTCAGCTACTGCGTAACAATTCCACGTTTCGCCTCTCAATTCTTTTTTCTTAATTGCAAAGAAAACAAACATGGGAGATTTGAACATCTGCTTGTCGTGTTTCTGAATGGACCAAAACAATTTTATCCTGGCGATAAATAAACCAAGTGCGTCATTTTGCACCGTGCTTCAAACAATTACTTGCACAGAACCGTGAGGACACACATGAAGCCATCCACACGTTAAGGTGTGGAAAAACGTAGTTTTTTTTTTATTTTGACAGGATCACAAAAATCTTACATCCTCGTTTGAAGTAACCGTACGATTTCAATTGGATTTTTCGGAGGGATAAAAAACGTATGATATCTTATCAAATGTTACTGGCGTCCATACTTCTAACAGCGAAAAAATCAAGATTTTCAAATAACGACCACTGCTAATGCGACCCCAAATTTCACAACTACAACCGCAACAAATCAACGGTTATACCGAAGCGCGCGTGATTGTCTGGGCCAAGTGCGTAATCCAAAAATCCCTCGAAATACCAATGCATGTAAAAAAATATATTTTTTAGTATTTGTTTGCGCAAACATGACATGTTTTTACAGCAATTGCGTTGTGAAGTAGCGTTAACTCATTTTGGACTCCAAAACACTATTCTGACCAGACGTTTACTTCTACACTTCATATATGTCAAACACATTTCGTGTTTTCATTGAAGATGTATGAACACAGCTGCTTCCACCCTTCAGCTACGATAGACAGTTTTGTGCGTTTATAATGCATTACTGTCATTTTTTCTGCCATCGGTCCTTGTCGGATGTTTGTGTCCAACAGAGGTATTTATGACATGCTTCTGCTACAATGCATCATACTAAAAAAGTCACATCTAAACCAAACTATTACAGTACATCAAACACCATTCAAGTGGTCAATTTCTAAATGTGTCATGATCGCGCAACTGGCAACTCCAATCATTATGACGAATAGCCGAGCCATAATCACGTTAGAAAAGGCCACCAATATTTGATCTCAGTATATACGGGTTCCCTACCTTTCATTTAGTCCGCCAACTTCAAACGGTGACGTCTAAACGGCCTGCCTAACAGTAAATATACTTCTACAGCCAATACGTATCTGTCTGTGGGCTTTCCCAACTGCGGTAAGTCTCATGATTAATTCCACTGTGCAGTGTTTGTAGTTTCAGGTATGCAATCCGCACCACCACATATTAACGACCGGTTGTCCATGATTGATGTAATTGATATTTCCGTTATGAAGCTAGCTGGTCTTGTGGTTTACCTTCTTGCCACATTCTGACCAAAATTAAAGATATCTGCAATTCCTATACGATTGGAAGTAAAACCCGCAAAACTTGAATAAAAACAATATACTGTATTGCAATAATTCCAAATTTTTCCATGAACTTCCGCTAATTTGCAAACGCCAGTGCAACCGCCTTCTTCTAGATTTGATGATAAAAGTTTCTGGACAAAACTGCACAGCAAGTATATGTTCGACCAGTACGAGAATGAAACAAGTTTGAAACATGTGCTAAGGACATCCCTTAAGTGACGTACCACTAGGAGTAGGAAGTGCGCTGATAAGGAAATTAAACCGGAAATTTCGCTAAACTGGAATGCATTCATGCTGAGAACTGACGCATTATACTACAGTAGATGCTCGAGAAAGATGTAAATAGCTGTCAAACTAGGTTTGGAATGATCTTCATTCACCTTGTTTAGCACTTAAACGAGGTTTAGCTGTTGATTTAATTCAGCCAAACATCCATCACATAATGTTCACTAAATTTTTCCAAAGCCACACAACGAATTGTTAAAACTTGCATTTTCTGCGTTCACTGAATTTGACCAGCAGAAATTCAATACATATACCAGGGATGGCCAAACCTGTTCTATGTACGAGCCGCATGTCGTAAAACCTAAGTTACAAAGAGAGGCAACATAAAAATCTGAAAACACGAATTTATTTGCAATCTACGCTTCTGTGACATCATAATTCTTTTTGGAATGACTTGCACAAGTAATACTGTACGGCACGCTAGCTATCACAGTACCACTTTAAAATATTTTTACACTTTGCAATAGAAATAAAAAACAAAGATGTAATTTTGCGGAAAGCTTAAAGAGCCGCATGCAGATCGCGAGGCGCAGTTTGGCCACCCCTGACATATACTGTACTGAAAAATTTCTTAGAATACGTTGTTTCACAGCTTAGTAACCGTTAACCGAATGGTCCAGTGATTTCCGTTAGGATTTATGGTTGATTGTGCAGGAAAACCTCTTCAAAGCGTTCCAAAAATCATTTTTTAGATGTAGTCTATACATTGTACAAAAAAAAGAAAAATCAAACAATGCAGATTATGCTTTCTGTTGGAAACAGTGGGGTATGCATATAAATTATGCCTGAGTACTCCAGATGATACTACTTGCTATTACTGCAAACACGTTTCAAGTGTTGAAAACTTAACTACTGACAAAAGCCGAGTTAAAAAGAACAACGTATGGCGAACTAAGTTTGTATTCTGGGCGGAACCAGGGTGAAAAGATGCCATTTCTCCGTCGCTCCGAGTTTGCAGCGATAACCCAGCGGACTATCTGCTGATTGGAACAAACTACAACACAAACGGTTACGAGCAAATGTCCTTCCACACCGTAACTACATTCTACTGAAACCTTTTTCCGGAAAGTTTGCTTGGACAACTTTTCGTTACACTGGTCCAGATTCGCAAAACTTGTCACAACGGTCAGTATTACCAGCGAGCTGCGCAGACATTGGCCATTTCGTAGCAAATTGCCACGATTGATAAGTTTAACAGCAAAGGATAAGGATCGCACTCTTTGCTGGCTTTTCCCTGATGTGTGCTGACAAGTACGCCCGCTGCTCAATTAAACACGGCAGAATTCGTGTTGGCTAAACAGGTTTTCTATTGTCAACTGCGGTTTTTGTTGAGATTTGCTTCGTTCCACCACATAAAACGGATTAAAACATTCCAGGATTGACGGCAATAATTCGCAATGGCATGCAAATCATTTCTCAGTAGTGCGTATATTTACAACTTTACACATGTTTTGCCTACAATTTACAGTGTAACTTATTTGGCACTAGCAACAAAAACCGCCTTGAGCTTTTCAGCCGGCTGTTTGAGGAATCTCCTGCCTAGTTTTGCTCCCATCTCCTTGCAATGATTCAGCTTGTACGTATCATTCAGCAATATTTGTAAAGCCACAACAGTGACCCACACCAAGCGAATCTATCGCAATTTATTGCGTAAGGAAACTAGTTTCGTGTATTACACATCTTCAGTCCTGCGCAAAAATCGACATATGAAACAAAAAGAAAAAATTACGCACTGTTGCTAAGATCAAACCTCAAGGTTACAAAAATTGAAGATT
>Ga0210059_1008071_pt1 | contig 16669 bp, 11 predicted proteins | sample Ectturendosymbi2_FD_188042 | JGI IMG/M metagenome (GOLD analysis project Ga0210059, IMG submission 188042) | Ecteinascidia turbinata endosymbiont from Florida, USA - Sample 2 (SPAdes) (version 2) | ecosystem: Host-associated > Tunicates > Ascidians > Unclassified | place: Key West, Florida...
TTTGTCTGCTATGGCTGATCTGCACAAGCGCTGACCCCATTGGCTACATTAGCAATTTCTATAGCATGATAAAACTGTTGCACGAGCTCAAAAACCGCAGTTGTTAACACAGAAGCATTAAGGCATTTGATAATGTCTCAGCAGGGAAAGAGGAAAACTAAACGTTTGCTGGACTTCCACGCCCGTAACCAGCTTGGGACACCAGGGGGGCGAAGAGTTTTCTAAATGGGGGAAAAATTTTTTAAACTATGTGCATTAGTTTCAAAATACGTCCAGCACATTTTTCCTGTGGGGGCGAAAACTTTTCTAAGGGGGATTCGACCCCTGATTACGGGCCTGTGGACTTCCAAACATCACAAAAAGCAAACATTTTCTTCCGTACTTTATCCGCTTTAGCAAAATTCGATCTTGCAAACCAGGGTGTGCGCCAGCCAGTCCAGCTGCACACCTTCAATGCTCAACTACCCGTATTTAAAGAGACCTTAGTGCAGCCTGATTTTGTAGTTGTAAATTGCTCTGAGGAAGTGATGAGTGTGTTTCATTCCCCTGTTTTAACGCGCAACCTGTTATTTTTGCAGTTATGAACTGCTGTGTCGTAGCGTTGAGTTTGTTTTTCCCCGATAGCCTAACTTGGAGCGCTGATAGTTCATATTCAGTGCAACGACATATATAATAAGGAGAGTGGATGTAGAAAAATATGCATACTATGTCAACAGACTTCACCAAAACGTTGGTTTGGAAACATGGAAATGACGTCAAATTGTGACGTCACAAACAGTGCACACCAAAAACAAATATCCACCATATGACCTTGAACCAAGCCCCCCCATGAAAATTTTCTGCGTACGCCACTGCAGGAGGCAGAGGAAGATTGTGCAGATCTTGATCCTTCAAGGAACTGATTGATTCATTATCTGATTCCTCGATCTTGGTACTATTCTTCTTAACGATAATTTCTTTATTGCTCCGCTGATACGCTTTACAGTATTTCACTTTCCTACGCTTCTTTTATCTTCCTGTTTTCATTGCCACTGCGGTAGGTTCTGCCTATGTCACGCTTTAGTATCAGCATTTTTTGTTTCGTGGAACGACTAAGTTTCTCTAAACAATATTTAGTTTTTCCAGAAAGTCGCCAGACAGCAAATACAAATAAAAATCTTTCAGTTTTGCAGGTTTTTTACATCAGTTTCGATTTACGTTTGAAAGCATTAAATATCATTTGCGATTAGATGGGATTTCACGCTTTTGTCTCGGAAACTTCCTACAAGCTATAGTTTCCGAGCGGTGGGCAATATTGCCGCCAGAAATATTCCACAGAGGCATATTAACGTACATTGTGGATTGCAATTTAAAAGAGTTTTTGGGCTGTCACAACTGAATAAATTTTGGGGCACAGTGAATATAAAGTCTATAACCAAATTGTGGCGCACGATATATTTTATTCAAACGAAGGCTCCAGCTTGCAATTGTTTCCGAACAATGACCAACAATGGTTTTGGCACAACTAGCGTTGCTACTCAACATCTATTGGCCGACTGCCCAGACAGACTGACACGCTTCGGTGTCTAGTACAGACCAAGCCGACAAATACAAAATAGAACATTTGTTGCTGCTGGTTGAATGGCCAACTGCTGGAGTCTTTGGCTCGAATAGGAGGTCTACGTTACGTCTTTGGGTTCAACCTTTCTATTGCCATTTGTGTCAATGTCGTCGACTTAATTTATTTTGACAAAGTACTAAAATATGTAATCTATGTTAAAATCTGCAGTGAAGCAAAACTGCAGGGCTTTGCAAAAACTTTCCAAAACAGAAGGATCTTTCGAGAAGTGAGCAATGTTACGTTAGTAGAACTGCCATCAAAGTTAATACGACTAGGCGTATAGTGGAGCGGGAACGTGTGGGAACGGCGTCCCCACACTTTTTTCATAGTAGCTTGACTTGAAGATGTGTCCAAAAGTAGTGAAATTTGATTTTTACCAGTCACAACTATGAAAACAGCCTTTTTGCTGAAATTTTCACATTCTTTCCCCCCTTCCGACACCCATGCTTGTGTGTAGGAAAACGTTCGTGCCACACCATTAAAGTTGGTGTAATTTCAAGCGTTTTAACACAATTCTGAATGGTCAAATTTGCTGAATCTTTTACGCAAAATAAAAAGTTTGACCGATCAATTTCAGTTATGTTTTTGTTTTTGCGTTGGCTACACTAAAAAGCTATATTTATTTCTGCATTGGCAACAAAATTGGCATCCTGGGAGACAACTTGCTAATTGCCACATATGCTTTGTGTTGTCTTTGCATTCCGGTATCTAATGCGTTTGTAGATTGATTATTCAGTCATGTTACTTCTGTGTTCAAGATGTTGAAGAGTTATGATTTTGAATGTGTTCAAGACAGATATCAATGCTCTGTCGTTGTTGGGTATTTTTTATGCTGTGTTCTCGGTGTTTTTAACAGACCAGTGGCAACTCCGGCACACGGGCTCCTCGGGCTTAGCCCGAGTCTTCTATTACGATTTATGTCGGATGCCGCAAGCTTGCTTGCAGTGTAGGCTATAATTGTGCCACCACCCACGGTCCCACTTTACCAAGTTGTTCACTCGGCCGCTTTACTTTGGGCCTTGTTACTGTTCATATATTTTCGTTCCACATCTGGCCTCTCACGTTAATATTGCAAGTGACCTGAATAAAACAATATCGTTCGTAGTAGGCGTTCTCTCGACTTCGGTCGCTCGCACTTTACTCGGGCTCATCCACTAGTGCCTGAGCTGTCACATGCAGTTAAGTATTTTTTAAAACATAATTCATATCGGTCTGAATGTTTTTTGAAGCAGTGGATTTGTATAGAACATTGGATTTGAAGTCCAATCCAATGGACAGTTCCCATTTCGAGAATAATTTCAAACGAACGATAAATTGTCCGGCAACTCGGGCTAATATGAATGAGCCTTACGCAACAGGTCGGTGAAGCCAGAGTCGACACAATTTTGGATGGCTGGAGCCGGAGCCAAAAACTTTTAAATGGTGGAGCCGGAGCCTGAAATTTGGGTCCCGGATGCACAGAAGTAGTTTGTGGGGCAAGCGAGCTATACAAATAATACAATGTTTTTTTCTGATTTTTTGGACCAAGTTGTTCTGGAGCCGGAACCAGAAGCTTCTAGATGTTGGAGCCGGAGCCAAAAAATTTAGATGCCCGGAGCTGGAGCCGGAGCTTGAAATTTGAGTACTGGCTCCACAGCCTTGGTACGCAGAGGACTTACAGGCATTATCATTGCTCTGTGACGTACGTTACTCAACAAGGGAGAAGTCATCATGCGAACTTCTCATTTATTGTTACGTAATTAACGTTACAAAGCAACAGTAATGCCAGCCAGAATGAAAACAAATGAAATTTCAGTGACGCAAGTCTCAAACGGTTTTATTCAGTCAGTATACATCGTGTGATGAACCAGAGTAATGACCATAAAAATAATGCCGTTGGCCCAAATGACGCTGTTGACCTGGGTCGCCCCTGCAACAGCCTATTTGATTTTCATGTGTTTCACCGACAACTTTTCAAAATGGTGTAATTTTGTCTCAAATAGTGTAATTTCTGCCTCTCGGTTGGAAGGTTGGGTGTTCGATCCACAGCCACTGAGTGAATTGCCGTAGCATTCCTTGGGCAAGAGCGTTCACCTCCACCGCTCCGGCAAGAAGCACAATTCAGGCCTCGGCCTGCCGCCAATTGCCGTCACCAAAAATTAACAAAAAAAACAACTACATTTAATAACGTTCGTCAAATAAATTAGAGGAATTCATCATACGTTCAAACGAGGGAATTATTTGCTAACAATGAGACTCATAAGTTGTTTCTACTGAATTCTCGAGCGCAGGGAGTATCTGGCAAAAATTAACAACCTGCCCAAACACCATGGCGCGGGGCCCAATGCAGTTGCATCGGCTTAAGGCCGACCCTGTGCCTTACCATTGCTAAAATTGTGCCATCACCTTCTTACTCAAAATGGAAATAACCTAGCCACTGCTGCTGTGTGTTTAGACAAGAAGGCTTTCGACACTGTAGAACATCAAATTTTGTTAAATAAGTTATATCATTATGGCGTACGTGATGTTGTTGCTAACGACCTTTTTAGAAGTTACACCAGAAAGCAGTTCGTCCTTGTTAACCAAGAAAGATCCAACCTAATAACTATAAAATGTGGTGTCCCTCAAGGTTCCATGATTGAACCAATGCTGTTTCTAATCTTCATTAATGATTTGCCAGCAATAACTACAGTAAATGTAAGTCTTACATCTTGGCTGATGACACTACTCTATTGCTTTCACATAATAATACAACACAACTGAAATTAAAACTATACTTGGAACTAGAAAAATTCAACATTGGATGAGTGCAAATGAACTTGGTAGGCTATTAATTACTCAAAACTGACTTCATGCTCTTTTCTAAAGTTTCACCTTTTACTTCCCTTGTCAACCTCTCTTGCGGTGGTCTCACAATCGAACAAATTGAGGTTAAATTGAGATCTACATATCGCTCATGTGGGAAAAAGGTCGAATGTATGTGGTAGTGTAGTACTGTACAAGTTGCTGTCTTACGTAAATGTGGATCTGCTTCGGAAAGTCTATTTCTCTATTGTTTATTGCCATCTCCACCACGCAAGTCTTGTTTGGGGCACTGCAAATAAAACCTTGTTAGATTGTCTAGCTGAATTAAATAACCGAGCTATACGTAATGTATGTAAAATTCACACCAATTAACAAATACATATAAAAAATATGCATTTTTCTGCGTATATCCTGGAGATAAGGAACATATATATATACGAACTTGCAACATACAAGCATAAAATATGCAATCAGATGTTACCAAAAGAAATTGCAACAACTGTATAATAAGATACTAATTATTCCTTTATGCAAATCCGTTATGCAAAACAGTTAAACAACAACACAGTTATGTTTACAGAGGCTCTACGCTATGGAGAGGCATTCCGAAAGACATTAAATAGACCATACCATGCATTTACAAAATTGTATGAACAGCTCCTCTTTCAAATATAACTTTCATTTCTTCCCAGTATTATATACATATGTGCTTCATTCAAACTAAGCATTGCGGTTGTTTTCTGTGATTGTTTCAATGTTTGTGCCGCTGTTCGTTGCAGTTCGATGTTTGTGCCGCTTTCGCACTTGACCTGTTGTGTCTTGTGTTTTTCTTTTTTGTGTGTGTTTTTCCTTTTGCTTTTCTTTGTGGCAATCATAATCTTTAACTGCCTTTCTCTTTGTTATTTTTGTGGGTTGGCTCAGTTGTTGACCTCGCGGTCATTTCGCCAAGCATCGTAATCTTTTTTGTTTAACCACGACACGTTTATACTTTGCGAAAAAGTACAATTGATTGATTGATTGATTTAGGAAGATTAGTCTCACTTCCTAGCAATTTTCGGACCACTAAATAAAGCCTCTAGAATCAATTGGTATAAAAAGCTTAACCTAACCTTATGGGATCTGATGAGGTGCTTTTCGATATTTTACGAGAAAAGTGCATGATTGCAATTATCGATGTTAGCACGCTGGTTCGCTTTCCATGCATTTTTTATTTTGAAATTTGACTTCTGTTCCTCACTGTTTTACTACTAACGTTAAAAAATACAGCTGCCTCTGCTGGTTGCGATTTGAACTGGTGATTTCGGTCTACAGGGATCTAGCATCAGCAAAATTAAAAAATAGCACAATAAATGAAATAGATCTCCCAAATCATGATCATTTGCGTTGTGGAGAATGCGTAAAACTGACAGTCATCAAAAGGTCTTAACTTGTGATACAAATGCGAGGCAAGCATCTATTTTTTGAAAAGCAGAGCCTGCTGAGTTACCTTAACTTTTAAAAATAAAATTGTATGGAGCAGATGTTTAAAATATTACCGATCTGGCTCCATTGATTTAACTCCAGTCTGCACCTTCATTTCAACTTACCTATCGAAGCAACAAGTCTTTGAAATAAAGCAGGTTCTACCGCAAGGAAATTTATAAAAATGTTACCCAAGTTAGAAAATTATAGATCTTTAAATCTTTCCTAAGTAGGATTGACCTTTAGATCTTTACATCTATTTTGATTTAATAAAGTTACAATTTTCTTTAATACCACAAAATCATAAATCTTGGAGCTTTCAGTGTCTAACTTAATAACAAAATATTTTATTCGTTGAAGCTTTTGAAACACGAACGCTATTTTTGTGAAATCCCAAGTACCCAGTACTTGGGAATGCAATATAATTAATCAAACAGAATGAGACCGTATTCTGTTTTTGCGCAAAGACACTTGTGATATGAAATGCCAAAGAAGTTCTCTTTCTAGATATAAGTATTGCGGATAGTTTCTAAACATACCTGTCACATACCGTGAGTGTTAAAAACATGTTTTGGAGATAATAATTACGAAACCCGATTCTCGCCGATTATAGTATCTCGTAATTCATTTGCGGTTTGCTGAAGTTTAACCGCCTTTTATGTTATTCAAGTCAAATCTGCTCTTTGTCTGGCCTTGCCATGAATAACGTATTACGAATTGATTGAAATCAAGTGAAATCAAGACATAAACGTATCTGTGTGGGTCAGTTGAACGACGAATATTAAAATTTGTTTGCTGATGTTATTAGACATCGATAAACCGAAGTAAATGGTAAATGCTATTGTTTTAACAAAGCACTGGAAATTTTAAAACTGATCAAAATACAAAAAGAATTATCACTCACTCGTTCTCAGCGGTCCCAGTTTTCTTGAAATGTATTAGTTAAATGCAAGAGCAAGTAAACAATCGACACTTTTTTTAAACTGAAATATGTGAACGCACAGATTTACATTATACTCTTCACAATGCCGAACATAAGAAACAAAGAAATCTTATTTGATGAAATGGGGTAAAAAATCATTGTTTGTTTTCAAAGCGAGATAAACGCCATTTACACTGTTAGCAGTAGTTCATAGAATCTCCTTCTGATAGTGATTCGATTGCCGTCAGTCTGAAAAACAAAACGATTTTGTTTGCTTCTTTTTCTTTACGGCATATGCTGATGTTCATCGGCTCCAGAAAAATTATTTTTTGGAAATTAAAAAGCCTTATAATTTAACTTTGCAAAAGCATATAAGAAAACAAGGATTGCGAAGATTCACCAAAAGCCACGTGACATTTTTGCAAACCTGTGTTGTTTATAATGAAACCGTGTATTACGTTCTATAGCATTGACAGGTTCTTCCATATGACGATTTTGAACTGAATCTAAACATTTCAAAGAATAAAAACAATAAACTGAATTTCTATGACTATAATGCTTAAAATTTGTAGGCTAGACAAAAGCGTGGTGTTCAGCTGATCAACACAGGTAAAGAAATATTTTCAGTGTTGATAACAAGAGCAAGATGAGAAAAATTAGCCATTGTCTGCAGGAAAATAAAATAAAGTGAAGTTTAGTTCGGCTGTCTTGGCGAGTGGAATATTGCCCGAGCGGTATTTATGTGATTACAGAACAAAACCAAGGTGTACAGTACTAGGTTCAAGTGTGTCCAGCTTTTGTAAACGTTTTTAACATAGTGAAATACATTATGTTTTATTTGCAGATGGTCGTACATGCTCAACATTACTCTGCGAAAAAAAAGCTTTTTAACAAGAGATAAAGGATATCTTTTACGTTTTTTTGCTTGTTTCTGCCAACACTGTACTTGACACATTTTTCGAAGACATGGGTATTTTGAAAATGCTTTCAAATTACTGGATGATGATGGTGACTAATACAATACAAATTTCAAATTTAATAAACTTTTTTTTAATACTTACAACTAGTGACGGATTTATGCATAGGCCATGGCCTAGGGCCCCGCGCTTTTGTGGCCCAGCGCAATTCCTTCCTATCACGACTCTATTACCTTAAAATTTGCGAAACTGCCAGGTTTTTCATTTGTATTTGAGTTAATGATTTCTGTTATGGAAACTGATTGCGTGCTCATACATCAAAATTTCTGTATTTCACATACTCTTAAAATTTTAAACTAGTCTTAAAAGTGTTTAGCATGAAGTCAGTGGTAGGTACTTTCCATGTGCCAATTGCAAAAATATGCAACGTTACTTTAATAAATCTTATACTCATTGAAAATCAACACGTAATTTTGATTTGAAAATAAGCTCGTATAGTTTTGGGAGAAGTTTTTTAGACTCTTCTTTGCATGGTAGCTTTCTACGTTTCATTGAATGGTGGTTTTACCAAAGTTCTACCTTGCGAAAACCGTTTAACAACACATCATTAGTGACTTATAAGCTGTCCGGAAAGTTTCACGTTGTTTTCAAAATTCACGCTATCAGAGTCAGTCCCCACTGGGGCTCGGGTGAAGGAGCGATAGAGAGTCTCGCACTCTTTGTCCCAGCATGACACATGGTTCTTGCGACGGCCACGTGGGATACATTGTTTGCACGCAGATAGTAGGCTCTCGCAGAAATCCTGGTATGCCCTCTCAATGTTTGATGTGTCCGGAGGTGGCAATCTCTCAACGGATTCATCTGTGAGAAGGCAAAAGCGCTTCCAATCAGCCTTGCCAAAGTTCCAACGCTTCACCGGATCGCTGTGGGCAGGAACCTTGAGCTTCAGTGGCGTTATGAGGGAGGGCCGATGTTGTGACCGCGGGAACTTTCCAAGAACACGTCTGTCCGGTAGTCGGCTGTCCTGGACGAAACTGGCCAGATCTTGGTTCAGTGGTTCGCTCCAAGTGGGACGTCAAGCAATTTCCGGGGGGGAGCGAGCCCATACATGCTCTACAACATGGAAAGTTTTTGAACGGGAATGTGTCCCTTCCTAACGTGGCTTTCTGCAATGTAGCCGCATAGATGCATGATACAAATTTTCTACAGCGCTCCCGCCATGCTCTTCTGTGATGCGACGATGTATATTTATGACGATACCACTGCACTTAAGCCATACTCTTGTAGAATGTGAGACTAGGTTTATGCGACTTGGCAGTTACAGGCCACCATACGATGTCGACTTCTCGGCCCAAAATAGATAGTAACTTTGCTTTCTGTCCATCCCAATGGTAACACTCAGCTGCTTAATCTCGGACCCGTGTTTTCATTCAAACTAAGTGGCACGGAGTAAGTGTTGAGTGGACAAAACAAACAAAGAATTTACAAAAGTTTGCATAAGTCTAAAACAGCTATGCCCAACATACGGGCCGGATGCGGCCCAGTCGAAGATTTTGTGCTGCCCATTCAGGTTTTCGCTGTAGTATAAGTATAGCCTACATCAGGGGTCACCAACACGCTGCCGTCGGGCACCAGGTCGCCAGCGAGGACCACGTTGGACGCCCGCGGGCCTGTTTTAAATATAGCGTTAGTATACTGTAATGCATATCGTCACATAGATTAAGATCATTAACAATAATATAATTAAAGGTAACTTGAGCAAACTTCTTATTTCAGAAGTGTGTATCAAACTAGTAGCCCTTTGTGTTAACTGGTACCCAAGAAGTAGTACTCAGCTTTACAAAGGTTGGTGACACTGGCCTACATACTTACAACCTCTCCTTATTTTGATAATCTTAAATTTGACATTTTGATGCAGGTGATCCTCAGTGCCACTTTACCACGTCTGTAGCGCGTGGTGGGAGATTTCCATATGTCCACTGACTTCTTGGCATGTAAGTTTTTACTAGTTTACTGATTTCTACCCTTGTTCCATTGACACTAAACATGCCTATGAAATCACACTTACGGGTGGTCAAATGTGCCAAACCGTTGTTGCCATTGCAGTTAGGATTCGAACGATTGCAGTGCAATAAATCATATTTGCTAAGATCAAAGTAAGCCAATCAATGTGCGGCCCTCGTTAATATGTTATTCAATGTGTGGCCCTGGTTAAGATAGTGGCATAATTTTTGGCTCAGTAAGCAATTTCGGTTGGACATAGCTGGTCTAAAACAAGCAACTGCAGCACATTGAGCATCCGGCCTAGATCTGTGAGTACCGGCAAATCTTGCGCAATGTCACTTAAAAGAAAACGTTTTCCATCTAATGTTGCAAATCAATATTGCACCAAACATTGGCCACAAATTGTCAAGTAATCAGTGGCCTATAATTTTGGGTACATGCGCTCAAAAAAAACAACCCTTGGCGAGCGAGTGTTAGTAGTAATCAGGTTCAATGCAACATTCCTATACCTTTGAGGCCTCATACTTAAAAAGTATGTACCTTTTTCTTGAATGATGCAGAAAGTCTAACAACGCATGGTTGCACGCTTTGATGCAGTCAGATTGTTTATATTCGTCCTTATTCTTTGAACACTACAACCGCATTTTACTTTGCGACTGAGTGCTTGGACGTTACTGTTTGTTTGAGAGCGCGTGCATACCGCAGTACTTTCGTACTTCTACTCTGGATGTAGTGTTGTACCGAGTGTTTTGGGTTAGCGAAAAATAGTGTTAAGAAAGTGTCTGTAATCCTGTTGTTCTATCTCCAAACACGCCATTAATCGTTCTGTTGTGTCTGTTTTCATCAATCTACATTGTGCAGACTCTGTGTTTGTACTGTATGGACTTCGTGTCTGTTACAAAACATTAAACTTATAAAAATTGAATAAATTAACCAAGAAATACATTTGTTTTTACCACATATTTCAAGTCAGGGGGGCGACGGCGTGAAACAAAAGAAAATTACTGAAGGGGGCGCGGTGGAGAAAAGGTTAAGAACCACTGTCTTGGTTGGTGCCGACGTTCCATCGGTGAGAGAAGCTGGCTGTTTCCTTTGGGCTATATAACCGTCCAAGGTTGTTGGATGTTGCCCAGGAGCCCAGGCTGTCACCGTCAGGAGATGTTTTGTTGTAACCCCAGTTGACATGCTGGCAGTTGAAATCACCAACGTACAGACTGGTGTGTGGGAATGTCGGAATGGCCGTTGGTGTGAATCGCGAGCGTGGAGGTTTGTAGACGTTAATGATCTTGTATCCAGCGACGTCTACGCACAACCACTCAGTATCTGATAGTTCTGGAGACTGATCGACCAGTGACCATTACAACAGCTCGTGGACAAACGTGGCAAGGCCGTGGTTCCTGCTCAGGACTGACCCAGCTGGTGAGAAGTACGGAATCACTAGCTGGGTCTGCAGTTGTGCAGTGGGTCGCCTGTCGGACGATGATGAAGGCTTGTTCTTATAGGCTAGCTGCTCAATGACAGAGATCTTGTCTGCGGTAAGCCCCTCGGTGTTCAGTTGGAGTATGTTGGGTCGTTGGGTCTTTGGCAGCTTTTCTGCTGCTGCGCCCTGCGAAAGACGTTTTATGACCCACCCCATGCCGAACACATCCAGTGCTGGTAGCAGTGGTTGCTCTCGTAGTGACATGCTTATACTTGACATTTGTAGCGAATGTCGTACAGGACGACCACGTGAAAGCACCTGTCATCCTCCCCAAATTCATGCTAAACACGTCTCAAATGCTAGAAAGTGATTCTCTAGCAAAAAGATATTCCATTTCTGTGATTTTGGTTGGAAACAGCCCTAGCAATTTTTGATAGAGGAAAACTGAAAAAGAGAAAAATATTATAGAGAGACCAACATTAAACTAGAAATTTGTGTGTTAGGTATTGGCTTCCTAAATTGCGATTTTGAACTTGGTGATCCTTTCTCGCGTTTTCAAGCACCCTCCACAATTCCGAGGTGGTTTTTGATGTACCTTTAGATCGGAAGATACTGCCACAAGTCACATTCAAATGTTACGATATGACAAATCGAACACCTTAAGTTGAATCGGCAACACTAACCTGTTTTTTTTTCAAAATGCTTTAGGCAAGCAAGTTTAAATTGTAATGACTGTACCTTAACGTAAGCACTCCAATAGGAATACCTTGTCCAGGTTTCCAATAATTAAAATATAAGATGAGATTTACTGATAAAAGTGTTGTAATTTTCAGCAAAAAATTCCATTTTAACTACCAGCAAGGAGCTCAGCCAAATCGACTTCGTTCTCGTTTAGTCCCAAGCTTCTCTTTCTCCTTCCGCCCCAAACGCTCCCACTAACGTAAGGGTCGCTGTTCCAACCACCTTCGTCGTCATCTCTGAAAGAAAGAATATAAATTGGCACTTTCTGCTTTCAGCCAGTCAAATTCATTCACGTAATAAGATAGCCATAAATCAAATACAAATACACCAGAACAGTGGTTTTCACCCTTTTTTGTACCGCAACCCATTTTAGAAACCGACTATAACCCAACGACCCCCATCTAAAACACGAATAAAGCTAATGTAATAGAGCTGTGTACACAAAATATCTATTCACGACCTCTCCAAAAATGGACGCCTCTGGGGTCGCATACCCCCCGAGTTTGAATACCCCTGCACTGGAATAATACCCCCCTGCACTGGAATAAAGGCTTTAGTCGAATAGAAACAAACGACTAATTTTGTGCAAAAGCTGCAAACCTCATGAGAGAATACCAAGGTTGTAAAAATGCTATTGACTTCTAACAAGCAGTATATCAGTGTTTGATTCACGTTCTGGTCTAATCATGTTGAAGGACTTGCGCCTTTGCCATTGTTAGACCGGAAAAATCATACAAGTTTATTTTGGGGCTTACTCGGCAACCCAAACGTCAAGACAAAATGTTGCAAGTTCACGCAGAAGCGCTGTCCAGGAGATACGGAACTCTTAGTTAATCACATTTTAAGCTCCTGCAAAATTTTTGAAATATGTAATAACTAAAGAACCTCGAGTTTCAACAGAAGCACAAATTGTCAGAAGCTGAAGCAACTTCAATGACTGCTCACAAAAAACATGAAGACTTGCTGAAATATTATAAGTATAGTCAGGTTTTACTTCAACATTTCAGGAATTGCTAAAACAACGTTGTTTCTTTTTTTGTGTGGACCAACTGGAATCTTCTTTGACGAACGGTTTTTATCAGGTTATGCCATGTCAAGCAAATGTCTACTTTTTGGGTCTAAGATTGTTAGGTTGGATTGCCTTTATTCGCTCATTTGAGGTCACTTGAAAAATATTTTTGCACAAACCTACTTTTGGCATTCTGAATGCTAAAAACAAATTCTCCTTACAGTGTACAATGATGCCTTTCAATCACGGAGAAAAAGATGGGTATTACACGCGGTTGTTTTCATGAAAGAAAACAACAGAAAACAAGCCAGCAAGCAAAGCATAATAATAAGCTGGAAAGCTACGTCATGCATTAGAGAACGCGAGGTCTCAAGTCAGAAGGATACCAATTGATGCTACTGTTTTGAACACAATTGCAAACTAAACCACAGGTTGTTTCGCACAAGTAACAATGAATGCTGCAGCACGTTCGTGGTTGACTATGCATAATTTTTCCCATTCATACTTGTTCTTGTGCACTGCGTTCTCGAAATTTCACCCCAAATGTGCTCAAAAATTCTACTTACGGGTTTCTCGAAACTTGGACGGTTGTGTCATCTTCGGGCTCTTTCTCCAATTTTAGTATGTCGTCAAGGTTTAATCCACGCGAAATCATGACCGAGATCATCAGCACAAAGATTCCAATCAAAACAACTCGTCTCATGTTTGTAACTAATTTACTGTACTTCCCTGAACAAGTCAACGCATCTATTAGTCATGAACAAACTTTTGTAATGGATATCAAGCACCATTCTATGCCTAAAACCGCAAATCTGCCACCCAAAACTTAATTATTGCATCTAACGTACATATTGTGTGTGTTAAAACTTTTTTCTGTCAGAAACACCTACTACTAACCTACTTTTGAGGTCCATACTTTGACCTGCTCCTGTCATCAATCCGTGCCTATACAACACTGTTCTCAAACACACTGCGCTATTCGTCTCTACAGCATATATCTATAAATGTCATGCTGGACTTTAAATGCAAGTTTTCAGATGTTGCGCTTAAGACTTTATGACGGTATGGCTTATGTAACCGCAGTTTGAAACTGATTGCTGCAGGAAGACAAGGCCTTGTTGCAATGGTTGCTCTGAGTTTGATGGGCGAATCTATGTCTTGGGGTACCGGAAAAATGGCCTATAAGAGCATGTGTGTCATATCAAAATAAAGGCTGAAGTCACTTGACGTCCAACACGATTGACAAATCCAGGTAAAGGTCGGAAGAGACAGACCGCGAAACCTCCTTTGAGTTTAAAAACATCCAAACGCTTGGCACATTGTAAATTCGGATTTCACGAAGTCTGAAGTCTCTCCTTTGTTTGCAACAATTTCTAACAGGATTGCGACAAAATTTTACATTGATCGAAAGTATCTGAGTCCTTCAATCGATTTGAAAGAAACGGCACCACTTGGAATGATGAATCAGAAAGTCACCTTTCGTTTTTTTCGACTGGACATCATTTGTTGTTTATGTTGAAATATAAAAAAACATCTAAACCTCAATTCTGAAAAGTATCCAAACTTTTTAAAGCATAAAACTGAATACCTGATGCATTTTGAAGCGTATCGAAAAGCAGCAACGTGGCAAGTTTCGGTACTGCCATTGACCTCTCTTAACAAAATGCGTCACATTTCATATCTTTACATAGTGCAAACTTGAGAAGAACCAAATGAATCCTATTTGCAAACGACATGCCTATTTGTAATGTTAGCTTGAATTAAAGGTCATGAGCACATCATCATCTACAGAGCTCAGTCGTGATATTAGTTGATAGTAGTCTTTATTTTATAACATTTGTTGCAAACGCATCAGAGTTTTGTTCGTAATTTTCACTTTGGCATATACTCGGTTTCTGTACTCCTTTCGGAATGTCACGAGTGGCCTCGACGCCCATCTGCGCTTGCTTGTGCCATGGGCCACCTGGTTCCTTTCGCAGTGAATGCTTCACTGAAGGCGAGTCAATGGTAGCACCGCTCGTGAACCTTTTCCTTCCACCAGAGGTGGGCACGGATCCGGAGTCGACACCGGTATGGATCCGGAGTCGACACCGGTAGGATTATGCGTTTTTTTCGGACCTGGAATCGGAACAGGACTCAAAAATGTGTGAAAAAACGGACCCGGATGTAGAGCTGCTTTTTATTTTCGGCAGTAGCAGGAGTCTGCGTGGTCTCTACAAATGTCTTTTCTTAAGTACAAACATTGCTGAATTTCGGTTGCATCGTTGATTATAGGTGTAGCAGACGGTGGCCTATTGGGCCATGGTGCCCCCAGATTTTTAGCACATATGGTAATTTTGTGCTTTGAGAGGCGGTATCTCAAACAAAATAGCGTTCTTCGCCTAAAATCAAACATTTGCTCCCCCCATATTTTTGACCCCTAAAAATTTTGGATTGGCTACGTCATTGTCGATGATTGCCGGAGTTTGAACAGGAGTCGGATTCTCAAATTTGAAAAAGTTCCGGACCGGGATCCGGGCTCAGAAATTTTGGAACAGAACCAGAGTCGGAGTCTAAAAATGTGACTTCGGCCACCTATGCCTTGTACCCAACCATCAACCCCGAGCACATGGGTGGACATGCTGCAAGTAGAGGTGGATATTAGAATCCAGGGGTCCGAGGCAAACTCGTAGAAAAGGGCCCCAAAACGCCGGCACTGCAAAAGCTAGATGTGGGACCAGGCCCGACAGCCAGGTTTTAAGGTTTGGGGGCAAAATATATTTTTAGGGAAGCAAGATTTTGTTTTATTGTATGTTTAAAACAAATTTTTCTTTGGGGGAAAGCTGCCCCCCTCCCCGTGGTTACGGGCCTGTGTGGGACTAAGTGGATAAAATAATTAAATTTGTTTCACATTTTAATTTGTGAACCTTAATTCAGAACATACAAAAGCACCAAAATTTTGTAACGTTTTGTAGCTGGACACTTGAAAGCTGCCCACATTTTTCAGTGACACTAATTTCTTCAAAAAAGAGCTGTGTATAATTCGTCATACACTGTCAGTGTTCCCTCTGAAAAATTCTACACTGAGAAAATGTTTGTTTTGTTGCTCACGAAGTGCATGCAAACTGCACAACCACGCAGACACAATGAGTGAAGCGTTCCCAACGTTATAAGGGCTGTGCGATGTATATATTATATATACTGTATATACCGTATTAATTAGAATGTTGGAAGTGCGCGAGAATGAGATAGCACTGGGCAAATTGTCTGGTGGTGCTGCGCATTTACACATCTTAGAGGGAACACTGTACGCTGTCTTGATTGTGGCGAACAGGTACGAAAGCAACATGACATGAAACCGCAAATATGGAATGCATGACGACACGAACAACTGACGCATAATCCAGTTAAATTCGCGCGGCGCTAAGAAAGACATACAGGCCTGCCAAGTGTTGGAGAAGGTTCACTTGTATGTTTGTTTTGCCGGAACACAAACGACGGTGTGATAAACAGGAAGGTCGATACCAGGTTAACGTGTGAAGCCGTCGCGCACAGGAAGATGCATTACCAGTTTAGCTCTGCACGCATGAAAGGGCGGAAATCGCAGGCCTCGAAGCAAGGTACGCTGTCAGTAAAATGTATTGATTACAAGATCAGTAAACACAAGCGTGAGGTATGTTGCAACAACCAAATGCGTCAGACAAGCAGCGGTTCGTACGTGACTAACAAGTTATCAATCAACCTCTATTTGCCACGAATCTGCAATGATGCTGTTATAGCATGAAAGTCGGAAGGTTTTTTCAAGGGGGGGGGTAATAGTTGATTTTCCACG
>Ga0210059_1008072_pt1 | contig 16669 bp, 6 predicted proteins | sample Ectturendosymbi2_FD_188042 | JGI IMG/M metagenome (GOLD analysis project Ga0210059, IMG submission 188042) | Ecteinascidia turbinata endosymbiont from Florida, USA - Sample 2 (SPAdes) (version 2) | ecosystem: Host-associated > Tunicates > Ascidians > Unclassified | place: Key West, Florida...
CATATTGCAACGATAATAAGTACTTTTCGACGACAGCAGGGTTCCATTTCGGTACCTAAGCCCGACCGGAGCCAAGTCGCTCCAGGTAAACGGACGATCGGTGTGTAAACACTTTACAAAAGCAGTGCACGTGCGAATATGTCGACAGCGCAAGCGGTGGTTCGGCTCGTGCCAGTACAGAGGCACAAATGCACCTTAGCACGTTCCGCTTTTTCCTTATTCCCTGACGCGAGGCGAGATTGCGCAACGGTCGCACTTTCTATCAACAGGTTGCAGGTCGTCTGCTGTGAAAAACGAAAATATCGCCGTTGTCGCGCAGGAAATGGATTGTGCGAGAAATTTCCTCAGCTGCGGGAGGCAAACAAAAGACTCGTGGTAGTTTTCTTTTTTCAATAGGAAAATCGTCGCCACTGAAGCAGAAAAAAGTATCCATCGCTGTAAGCCAGGGGAGTTACACCGCCGAACAAGCCATCTTCTCGGTCGTTCAACAAAACTCGAGGGTGGAAGCACTTCAGTGGTCGCGCGATCGGGGCTGGAGTCTGAAGTGGGGAAGCACGGGCAGCTATTGACAGTGGTTTACGTAGATGGAGTCGGTGACTAACCGAGTTGGAAGGGAAATCGGAACAAAAGGACCATCGGCGTTGGCGAACGAGTGGCTGCGAGACTCTCGGACATTTTTCTCCGAGGCAGAGCGGTTATCTTGCGCGCTTGTAGTGCGATGCGAACAAACACCCGTCGCGCAGACCGAACCGCTGGCCGTGCACATGACGCGAGCAGATCAAAGCGGGCCTGAACCTACAAATGGCGCGCGGTTGAGCACGCGCACTTGGGTTTTTGTGCAAACACTATCAAGTGAACATTTCCCTGTCGCTTCTTGCCGCACTTTTCTCCTTTCAAACAATTTGCTTACTAACTGCATACCCTTCCGACCAGCTGGGTGAAAAAGACTGTACCTCCGCATTGTTTCGGTGATAGTGTGGTCGCGGCGCAAAGCGGCGACCGTGGCAGACACCGCGGATAGCTTTTTTCGCGACTCACCCTCGATCGAAAGGCCAGACGCTACGATTAGGGATAGGTTTGCGATGGATTCTTTCCCTGCTCGTTTCCAAGGATAAAAAAGTTCTCAAACACTGTAACAAAATCGCAAACACACAGGCACTTAACTTGGCTATTCTAGTTTTTCGTCGTACAGACGTAACCAGCTGCATATTTCCCCCAAGCAACTTCACGCCTGTTTTCTCATTACGCTACTTCCGTAGAAGATACTGCGCGCACCCCATAAAAGTCTGTTGGCAATCAAACAGCTCGAAACTCACCTGGGTAGATTTCGAAGATGTATTTGTTGGCTTCATTGTTGCGGACGGGATGCACGGTAAGGCGCGTTCCTGGCAAAAATATGCTGGCCTGCGAAAGAAACACCAAGTTTCTGAGATCAGATGATAATTATATCTAAGTTATAAAAGTTAAAAGATGCATTTGTCAGGTTTCGTCGATGAGCGTTCTGTTTATGCAATACGTAAAAGCCACAGATTAAATGGCAAAAAATATTGGTCGGAATGTTCATTTATGTTGAGACCGTTCGCACTGGGCACAGAGGCCATTTCTGTCCCAACACGCTGGAAAAATGTGTGGAAGACCGAAACGCGTTATCGATCACAACAGGATAAATATGAGTAATGCCCAGGGCAGAGTTACAAGGGATTGTCTTTGAAGCGATCATATCCGACACGCCCTTGTGTCGTGGGTGACCGCGCAGTCTGAAATACAATCGCGTGTAAGCTAAGTGCACAAGGCGCCGACAGAATAAGAGCAGTAACAAATCACACGTTAGCCAACACTCCCTTGACTTTACACACAACACAAAAGGCTTGTTTTCGCCGAACTCCAAAAATGAATATGAAAGTTTTACTTCATAACACGTGTACTCCCAAAGTAACTCATTGAATTACATTTCTCTAATTGCTTCCACGTCAAAAATATGTTTATATCAAATGATTTATGCACGTCTTTTCTGAAAGTTCATTTCTCAAAGTCAAATGAAGACAGCCTGAAATTGAGCTTCCCTATCAGTTCTAGACAACGATACTTTGACTCTTTTTCGGGAACATTGTGTAGCAGAAGTCAGAGACGTAGACACCCAGTGCATCAAACGTAGATGGCAATGATTCACCACGTTTCTGCACGTCAGGCCCCGTTGTATTTGGACGCTGTATTAAGTTTTCTGCTAGCTTTTACGTATACTATTTGCCCAAGTAATCACGTTAAGTCAGTCAATTCTGTCTTGATCCAAACCTCTAGACGCAGATTTTTTTTAAACTGACGGAATTGTTATTTGCCTACAGCACTACAAACCCTTACGATCGCCTTTTCGGAAGAAATTTGGACGTTCTTTCACTGAAGTCGGGGAGTTATTAATTACGTAATGAGACAAATGATTACTGTAATCTTGATCTATCCATAAGCGTCAGTTCGTCTAGCATTGGTTATCATGTCTTCGTCTTTGCAAGCGATATCAGCCTTGTTTGTGCGAAAACTACAACGAATCTTTGAATTTACAACAAACATTCTTCAAAACAGTTTCAACAAATCAGTGGTGTAAGAGGCGGGAGTGCAAGTGCACCCCCAAAAGTTTTGATTTGTCGAAAATCCGGGCAAAATCCCTGAAAATGCAGGCAAAAATGGCGGCCAACGCTTGACTTGTTTTCTTCAAAACCAAAGAAAAACACATGAAGATCTTTTTTGGAAGTCACACCAAAAAAGGTCTTCATGATCTTTGTGAGAGAAAGTGTAGAGAAAAGTCGCACAAAAACGTTTCGGGCAAGTATGGAGAAGTTCGGGCAAAATTCTTTCGCACCCCCACAAACTAGCCTGCTCCTACACCTATGCAACAAACGCCCGAAAAGAACTTGATTGTCATCTGCTAAATTGCAGGCTCGTGAAAACCTCGGGCATACGGTGCAGGACCCAGTCTTAATACCACTGCCTTTTAAACCAACACAGAAGCCGCCAGTGCGCACTTTAGAGCTCACAGTTTTGTCCTTTTTCGCTTACATTATGCATTGAGCGGTATCCTCCGCAAACATATATTTGGTTTACAGCGCGTCTTCGATCAAGCGTATGGCAGTTTCATGTTTGTCAAGCTACAAAACCGGCTGCAAGAGATCAAAAGTGAACCGTGCACATGACCAAACCTTACAACGATGCACGCGAACACTGGAACCGACCCGCTATGCGGCAACATTCGAAAATATTCTAGGCTAGCACCTGATTGATGAGACGCAACTTGCTGTGCCAGTCACCTGTCATTAATCTAATAAAACAAGGGCGTTAACTTATACACATATACAGTGGTACGTCGTTTCTCTAACTACCGCGTAGTGATCCGTCAACCGAACTGGGAAAGGTTTCCTGGAGATTAGCACGAAACACATCATATTCTATGCTACAGGTTTACAAGGAAGCTTGAGCGATACGAACATTACATCTCCGTCACGAGGTCTTGCGTGTGTGGAAGCAGCGGGAAAACCCGATGATTATATTGCGTAGTGATCCGGTTAGACGTACTCAAACAGATATAAGAAGAACAAAGCTTTTTACAACAAACGATTTGGGGGTGGGCTTGCTTGTTTGACTATACACATGCCTTCCCGCAATCACTAGTTATTGAAGGCAGTAAGGTCTTCAGAGTAATTGCTACACGGAGGTCTATCAAGATGTTACTCGAACACATGGAAAAATTGTAAGAATCCGATTACATTACGCTACGTACGTAATGGTGCATGCTTGATAAGCGCCGAGAGTGCATTTGCTTTCTATGCTACAAACGCAAAAATTTTTGCAAATTTGCACGAAAACTTCAACAAGCGAATAAAACACCTCGCAACTCAGCACTAAAGTGCCCGACGACGTGATGGTCCACGCCTTTTGATTACCAAGTTTTTCTACAACATCGGCAGGATGTGTGTTTTGCAACTATGTACTTTTTCGCAAACGCTTGCTTTGTTAGTTGTAACTGCTTCATTTACAGCAAAGTACCGATCTACCACGTTTATCTTTTTAAATGGTCAGGTTTTACCAGCCTTCGGTTCGATCGGAAATTACAAGAGTTGGCTAGTACAAACCTCTCTAGTCATAACAGCTCTTCAGGCCTATGCTAACAAAAATGTGATTGACGAATTAGTGAAGCGGCCGAGTAGGTTTTATGAAATAAATGTAACAAGCCTAAGCAGAAAAAGATCTGCTGTGATTATTTTTGACCACCTGTGGGTTTAAGGGTTCAGTCTCGTAGACGCACTGAATTTTCTATGACAGTGATTCGTAACGGGGTCTCTAGTGAAAAACCTGGGTTCGCCAGAAGGAATGCCCAAGTAGTTTCTTTTAACCCTCAGATGCACAAACAACAACGACCACCACTTTGACTAATGACATAACCGCAGACGAGGGGTCCCCAAGCAATATCTTTAGGAATAGTGGTCACCGGAGTTGGAAGGTTAGAAACCACTGCTTTCGAGCCTACAGCTTATTGCCACCTAACCGGCCACAATTCTATGAAATGAAGTAGGTTTACTTTAGAGCAGTGGTTCTTATGGGGACCCCAGTAAAAAAGGGTTTCTTTTTAATCCTCAGATGCACAAACAACAACGACCACCACTTTGGCTAATGACACAACGCAGACGAGGGGTCCACAAACCAATATCTTTGAGAATGGATGTTAGACTAAACAACATTTTAAGTTGCCTGGTATTCACTTGTTCACAAAACAGAGACATAAATAAACCGGCAGTGGTAATTTCGCAAAACAAACAGTAAGCAAACTTTAGCCTTGCGGCAAGCTTCTGAGGAATCTGCCTGCTTTCTGCTTTCATTTTCCTGCGACGATTAAAACTTGCAAGCGCATCTATTTTTCATAGTTAAAGGCCACAAAGATGGCGGCAAGTAAATCAGTCACAGTTTGTTGACGGGGAAAACAAAATGGCAATTCGCAAAACAAAATGGCATTTAGAGCACATGATTTGCGCGGGCGTGCCGGCAAGCAATCATTGCTTTAGAACAAGCCCTGGAGAATTTGTCACAGCATGGATATTTGCTGAAAAGGAGGGGCCAGAAGAGAATGGACTTCAGTTAAATGTTCTTCAGACCGAAAAGTAAGCAAATGAGTCAGCTGACTAAAACAAGCTATTTCAAAAGGTGTCAGCGAATGGGGTTTACTCTCTGTGAAAATAATGTATGGAAGAGTTGCTAAAATGCAAATGACAACATTACTTCCACTTACAATTGGTTTTCCGTCTTCCTCTTTGGAATAGTGCAGTTGATCTCCTTTTAAAACAAACCACCGTTCGTTCCAGGTTCTGATTTTTCCACCGCTCTGTTTTTTCAGAAATCCGCTCTTTACAGCCATCTGACGGTTATTGGGTATTAGCAGTTTTTCCACTGCTGGGTATAGCTTAGTTTTGAACGATTCGTCTACACTTCCTGTGGTGGAGTTTTCGTCAAGCTGCCCGTTTGCGTTGGAGATAGCGATTCTGAATAGAATGACATGTCATTAAACGACAACAAAAATAAGGCAAAAATACAACTTACCAGCATTCTAAGCAAACTTCACCTAATCGTTCATATTAAGAAGCGCAGCTTCCTCACATGACAGTTATTTAAGTTGGATCTGCCAAGATAATGGAAAGGAACGGTGTTTTACTGTAAAAACAAATCATAACAAAAGCTGCCATTGTAACTGTGTGGCATTCATATCAAAAGACTGCATCATCTTCGGAGATTATTGTGTATATAGATGCATACGCGAGTCAATAAATAAACAAATTACGGCACATTATTCGGGATTAATGGCAGTTGGGTACTTCAAGCGCATACCCCTTTTTCAGGAAATACGTACAAGCTGTATAGATTAGAGAATAAATGTCAATTGACAAGAAAGTCAAACAAGTCGCAAAAAACAATTCTTTACAAAATTCTTAGTACGTGACCATGAACAACTTCGAAATTTTCCTCACTCTCAAAACTTCAATTTTTGGATAAAACTACACGCTCACAAAACCATGCACGCTACCCAATCAATTAAAAAATCAAACAAAGTACCGTATTTACTCGATTGTTAGCCGCCCTTGAACACAGGTTACCTAAGCCTCTGAGATAGTTCCGCGTACTAACACATTTCGCGTTTAATTAGCACCCTGCTAATGATGCTTCACCACTATACAACTGCCTTCTGTTCATCAAATTCCACCTGTGACGGATGTGCACGTGAAGCTGAAGAGAATAGAATGCGAAGAGAGTTTGGTCAACAAAACGTAGCCACGGAAAGAATGAGCGTCACCTACACCTTTCGATAAGGTAAAGAAAAAGAAGCCGCCCTTGTATAAGCCGCATGAAATGATTAAAATAACTTCACAAGCCGCGGCTTACAATAAAATAAATACGGTATACAACCCAGGACAGTAGCTAACATCGAAAACGACACTGACTCTGTAATCAAACAGGTACTTCGGTCTAATTCAACACTATTTTTAAACAAACTGTTATACGTCAGGAAACCTCAGCTAAAGTGAAACTCTTTACAGGTTGCCATAATCCACTCCCATTCAAACAGACAATTTTTGCTCTGCCAAAAGAAACAATCTTTCCATCTACTGTAGAATAGGTTTTGAGATGTGGGTCGCTGGATGGACATAGCACACCGGTTTATTGAACTTAATGCAGCTGCTGGCATTTGCCAACGAAAGACCATTGTGGTGCAAAATGTTTAATGGACATCGGCTTACTGCCCATGTTCAACGCACACCGGCTCATCCAGTTAACATTTTTTCTACCTTGTATGACCACTCTACGGCCGCCTTTAGCCGATTGCCTTCAATCGAGCCCCGCGCTACGCCTATTGACCTACGCAAGCTTATGCGGGACCCACAGCTTTTTGGAGGGGGTTTACTCCCGCGTGGGGCCCGTTGCCAACGAAAATCAAAATGGACTGCGCGGTATTTTAACATCCTCATTCACCATAATTCGTTCTGGAATCGTAACAGTGGTCATTGATTTTCGATGTGTGGTCTAGTCTTTTCTATAGCAGCTAGTTGCACAGAGGGTTTACGTTCTGAAGCTGTTTTCTGTTTCAGTTGTATTTCGTACTTAGCAGGTTATTGCTGTTTCAGCAGTTGCTGCCACTCGTGTTCTGAAAGTTAATTTTAGTTTGTAATTGCAAATGTGTGCTGCTTATTTGGTCTTAATAGCGTTATGCATTTTCTCTCGTAATTTGTTTATTGCCCTCAGGATTTACAATTGACCATGCCAGTGACCGTGGCATCCGGAGAAAGGATCTTTCTGAACTGGAAGTAATTAAAATCTCTTTGATATCATTAATCCAGCAACAGTGTCTAAATAGTTTGGCAATTATGTCCATTGCATCCGAAATTAGCAGAGGTTTAAACTTGGACAAAATTCTGAGGACATGGCTGATGCTAAAACGAAAAATAAGTTTCTCTTAGCAAATGCATTGCTTGTATCGTAGGCTACAATAGCCTGAAGTAGCGCTGTGGAGCTGGAAATGAAATTTCAAAGCTCCATCTCTGACTCCATGCATCTAAAGTTTTTCGCTCGAGCTCCGGCTCAAATGATTTGGTCCATTGAAAACTGAAAACCATGTTCTTATTTGTACAATTGTATTATTACATCAGCATAAATGAGGTATCGCGAAATGATATATTTGATGGATTGTGGGAGTTGGACATGTGCAAAAAGTTGAGAAACCTGATCTACACACAAACGAGCTTGGGCATCGGAAGGATTTGTTTCAGGTGAGCACTAGTGAATTTTTCCAGGTGGTCAGGGCTGGCCTTAGCAAGTTATTGTGCAGCATTATAATACAAGGTTAGACTGTAGTTTTTGTGCGATGACCTGTTGTCACATTTTTTCGTTTGTTGATGTTTTGTTGCTAAGCTGTTATACTAATATTTGCTGGCTGATTATATCAAGTTGTGTTGTTAATTTCATTTGACACATGGCCAATTGGCCTGCTGTACCCCAGGGTAGGTACCTGGCCAGAGGGGAGGTATTGAGTGTAGCAACACATGGATTTATTAGGTGTTATGAACATGTCCGTCGAACAAATATGGAAGGTCTCTTGTGGGGAGGTGAAACTGAGGGGCATGTCCCCAGACACCCTAGCTTGGCATTACTCTTTTCGGGCCTCGCTCTTTCACATCACTCATGATTTCTATGATCATGACTTGATGCCCCTCCACAAAAATTTCAGCTCACGCCACTGAGTGGAGCTCAGCAAAAGTGTTTCCACTCGGGCCCCACACTACCCCGGTCATACACCTAACATTTTTTCAATGATACGCAGCTATTTGGTTTATACAAGGTGTACGAATATAAAATACAAAATTTTTTTGCAAAATAATGTTCCATTCTTCTGAATCCATACTATTTGAAATTGCGCGTTTACCAAGTGATTCGTGCTAAGACAGGAGATGCATTTCACGGGGGAAGAAGGTTAATACAAATCTCGGATACCTACGGCCCGATGATAAACAATAATCTGATTCGGAAGCGTATAACTGAATAAAAGAATTAATGCACGAAAGCAGGAATCTGTGGATGTACACTACAGTACCACGATGAAACCTGAAAGGTCGAAACGGTGAGCCATTTACAGTTGCCTGTGACTATTTTGCAGGTTGCAAAGTTGAATCAATAAGAGCATGAGGAAATTACAAAATCAATTCTGATCTGTCTGTGCAAACTTCCGTGCAATTGTTATGGTGCAAGGTGCAGGAAAATGATTATAGCTTTTAGGAACAAAAAGCTAGCGTTCTAAGTAATAGCAGAAGTCTTTGAGTGCATCTGAACGCCTCGGCAAATTCAGCAGAACAATCTCAGGACGGCTTGCGCGATCTATCTACGAGAGTGGTTCTTTATTTTTACAAACCGCCGAACACCTACATTATTCTCCAAGCTTGTTTCGAACCCAAATCTGTTGCAGGTTGATAACAGGAAACAAAAATAAAAATATGTCACTGGAACAAAATCAACCAACCGTTTAAACTTAACAATACGTTGTTTTGTCAATGTTTATTTTCTGTTTTTGTTTTTGGTGACAGTCTGGTTATGGGAGATTCGTGGCTTTGCTTCAGGTAGTGCAATCCTCCATGTCGTTTTCACAAGAAAGCCTGTTCCGCTTATGTTTTAACATCCTCCAGTATGGAAAACGCATGTTCGCATAGATATGCTGCTACAAACGACGGGAGAACCTCGAGGGTGAATTTAATAACGCGAGGATACCCTTCCATTTTGTGGCACCAAAACATATGAGGATTTGTTGCGCTGAAGTCATGCTCTTGAATATCGCTTTCCTAAAACTGAATGGCGTCCTGTATGTGTTGGTTGTTTATATCTGCAGTTGCACTGTCAAAAACAAATGACTACCTTAACCATGATAGATACTGCCGTCAGCAATGCAAAATACTGTGTACTTTCGGTTTACTGAAAATGGCTTGACATGGCCAATGATGTCCTCAGGTACGCACAATATCTAGGTAACATCGATTTTCTTTTTCCTTGCTATAAGCTGATCAAGGAAGTAACTCTAGCCATGATAGTTCTCTGTGCAGCGCAATACGTGCAGTGGAGATAACTTCGAACAAGACTGTGATAGAACTGTTGCATCACAGAAATGAAGTGATTTATAGTACAGTGAAGTATGTCATGATTAGCTTTCTGTGATCGTAACCTGGCTATGAAGGCTAATCTACACTGAGAAGTTGCCAGGAGCAGCCGCGCACAATTCTTTGTTTGTTTTATTGCGCCCAGGAGTTGCCGTACCGAGCCGTGCACGAGCGCAGAACTACCCGACGCAACAAAACAAAATGATTACGCATGGCAACTCCTGGCACGTCCTCAGTGTAGATTGGCCTTTAGTCATGCTTCAATCAACATCTTCCATGCTGTACTTTTACTTACTTACGACAAGGGCAGCCATGTTACGCTAACTTAATCCATGAAACTGAAGACTGTTCTTTTTTGACAAATAGTTATTAATGAAATATGACGAAAAACGTTTGCTGTGTTTTTTTGTATTTCAGAGGACTTTTGTCGAACCCCTTAAAAGGCTCCGTCGAACACCAGGAGATCCATTGAACCCAGCTTAAGAACGATTGATCCACGATGAAATAGGTGGCTTGCAGTGAACGAAGTTTATTGTTATGGGGCGAGGGACCGCAAGGTCATCGAATCAAGCCCCTAAAAGTGAAGCGGGAGATTTGTTCGAAGAGAATTAATCTGATTCGCTATCTTCCCCAGTAAGATCTTAGGAAGTTTGCTTCGTTTTTTTTGACTGGTTTGTAGAACGCTGTCGGGTTAGAAAGATCGATGCTTGTCGGCAAAGCTGAGATATATTTGTTAGAAGCAGGTTAAAATCGAAACAAAGATTTGAGCCACCAAATGCATATACGTACCAGTGTTTTTCTACCTTTTTGCTGCAGCGGAACCTTCCGCAAATGTTTGCGTTTTTCGTGGAACCCTACACAGTGATCCAATTGTCCATATTGCTACAATTGCATAGAACTGTGGTTGCGAATTTCGTCCCAGGCAATTTTGTTCACTTTCGGCGAAACCCCTGGCAGCCACTCGCGGAACCCTGAGGTTCCGCAGAGCCCCGGTTGAAAAACACTGGTATATACCATACCCTCCTCAAAAGCTGTTTCGCTGATCAGTTCAGACTACGGGTAAACTTTCGAGTTGGTGAGCTTACGGCAGGTATAACGTATGGTAGCACTTTGCAGGTCAACATTTACAGCCGCATTCGTGTTGCAAACAAATCACTAAAAACTAAATCTTAGCTTCTGCTGTTACGTTTCTCAAGCGAGTTTCATGCACCTGATTGGATGACGATTCATTAAGCAAAGAATGAGCAACCACACCATAACCAACGTTTCGTTCAATGCGTCTTCAATGTGTTAATTTATTAAAATTTGACATGTTGAAAAAGCATCAACACCATAATCAAGTAAAAAATCCCATCAGACTGTTCACACAAATCGATTTCTTAGTCACTGCAAATACACAAAACTCAAGAGTAACATTCCACGAATAATATAGTTTCATTATATTCGCTTTTGTGCTCCATTCGGAGTGTCACGAGTGGTCAACGATGCCCATCTCCGCTTGCGTAGACCCGGGACCACGGGGCTACTTTCGTACTCGTCTTATCAAGTGCTAACGTAGCGTCTGTTTCGCAGCTAATGCTGCACTGGCGGAGAGTCAACGGCAACTCCGCGCGTGAACAGTTTCCCTGCACCCACCCATTAACGTCGAGCACGAGGCTGGACAGGCTGCAAGTACCGTTTTTCAAGTCGTCAGTATGACTCGACCGAGAATAGACCATCTTCGACGGCGCGTTCTCAACCCAGCGGACCACACAGCCGGTTTCCGCGAATGATCACAATGCATTCGCTACATTCACGTAATCTACCAAATCTACTTCCGCTTCGACGTCATTCAATAACTACAGGTAAAGCGCCGGAAAAATTACCTTCCTGTCGCAGCATCAGCGCTTGGTCTTCTTTTCACAAGAAACGAGACGGGTCGTTTTGGACCAGGCGAATAACGCCGATTCCGCTGGGGGGAAGCAAGTTCTGCGGAAGACCAACGGGCACTAATGTCGTCTTCAGTGAACGAAACCTGATCGTTGCTGCTTAATCCTGCGCCTGCTTCACCGTCGTTCACGTGCACAGCGTTGAGCTTGCTCGGGCCCAACGACAGCCTCCTGGCAAAATCCACAGGAGCGTGCTTACGCGAGGGGCGCCGTAGCAGCTGCTTGAAGTTGCTCATAGACATTGCGCTTGTTCTGTTCACCTTACTTGAACGAGGAAACCTCTCCTCGAGCGAAAACAGCAGCAGCAAAACAGACGACTAACGGGCATTGGGTTTGCGAGGGCACTTTCCCACGTAAAAAACTTGTTCTGACAACACCGGAAGCGGTGATGTTAACTGCAATAGATTACATCCTTTTGAAAGAATAGCTTTCACAGAACAAATCTTTTACGGTAGATCGCAAATGAACGGCATATATGCCGTTTGACGTTTACATATCTTGGGTTTGCCTAATCGAGCATTATCCAGTTTAATAACCGGACGATTACAAAACAGCCCACTAATGCAGGGGTTGGGAACCTTCATGGCTAAGGGTGTCATGAAACCTACATATTTTTAAATGTATTTCCGTGAGAGTCATATAACACTTAATTCAACTAACTTACTAACTAATGTGTGCATTTTTAAGCAAAACCAACATTTTAAACAATGGCAAATATCTGAATTTTCTCTAATAACATTCTTCTTACTGTTAATGCGACTTCTGGTGCTGCATGGTGTTGCTGATGGCTTTGTAGTCTGGTAGATGGAAAATTACAGAAGTTTCGTTCGTAACAATTGTGTTAAGAAAATATCAAGCGAGCAAGACGCCGTTATCAAAAGAGCCACATCTGGCTCGCGAGCTATAGGTTCCCGACCCCTGCACTAATGCAAAGATTTTGTACCACGTAGTTTTTCAATGCTTTGATACCAAGCATCAGAATGGAATCTCTAGCAGAAATTCGCTTTATAAGGTCGGTAGCGCGGAGCTTCAGTGATGCATTTTAAGTTCCACATCATCTTCCCAGTTGACATTTTCAAACTGAAATGGGTCTTTGGTCAGCCTGACACTACGTAATAAGGAGAGTACTGCGATTTGAGGCGTAATGTTTAACTGCCAAACGTCGCGTAATCATGAAAATTACTCAAAGTATTCAAACTCTAAGAACTTAACTTCCTCAACACTATCCTCGGCTTCTGTGCGAGACGTTTCTATGATCAAGTGACTGATATTCGCACTCAACTTCGCTACATTGCTGGAAGTTGTGGAGACTGGTATCTTTCGCATTGCGCAACATTTCTGATGTAGTGCGTGTCGCAATATGCTGCTGATCTCACACACGCCACGGGACTAAGCGAGTTATGTACCACGCACACGAGCTGAATTCTTGTGCTTTTTCCTGTGTCAAACCACCAATGCATAGCTTCCGCATCGCGATACTAAACGCTATACAAATAACGACCAGGTCGCACAGCGGGAGCGCTGTAGGTGCGCATATGGTACAGCACAGCAATGATTGTGACAGGAGTATATCATAAATGTCACGTGATTGTACAAATTAAAGGCCTGGTGAGAGCCACGTGCAAACAGTTCGGCGCCACTGGCGCTTGAGATGAAAACTGAGGTCAAGCGAACTGTTTCCTGTAACTTCCGTTTTCGGCCTTTCCAAAAAAAGTAATTGATTGAAACTTGCTGTTCGGCAAGTGGTCAATCAGTGACTGCAAAAGTTCAAAAAAGGATCACCGGTTTACCGCAAACATTTCCACTAAAAAGCAACCTGTATATAACATTTAGCTTCAATAAGACTGCTTCCCATCTGCGCAAAAGAGTAGTCAAGGTCTTGCAACACAGTCGCATATCCCCCGATGAGCTTACACGCGGCGCAAGATACCCAAGCCTTGCCAAATGCAGGTTCAAGTAACCAAAACTTGGCTTTGCACAGACGAATCGGTTGAGGAAGCACTGCTCTTCGCTTCAAAAATGTTTCGATCTACCTACATTCAATCCAAAATTTTGAGCGCACAATGCTTTCAGTCTTAAAAAGACGAATTACAACAAGTAATTAAACTATCTGACTAATACATAGAGTCGCGAAGATATTATCGTCGAAAACAGGTTAACCAGAAGCAAAACAAAACCCCAAACGAGGCGAAAAATGAACTATCGCTTATCAGCTAGCTAAAGCAACAATCGCAAAACTTATTTGTGTTAGTGGAACTTAACCTTCATCAAACCTAAATTAAAGACTCAGAACTAAAGAACACTTCGTTTTTCTGTAAGGAGCCTTGCTTTTTCCAACTACATCCACGATTTTATGGTGACTAAATCTTTTTAGGCCTTAAAAACCATGTGTAAAGAGTTTAATTTTCCTGAACTTAATCACTACAACAAAGTTCTTGTTCTTACTGTACTCAATACCTATCATTCATCATGGGAGTACTAGCAATCATCCCAGTTAACGGAGAATCAAACACTTACACAGGATGAAAGCAAACGGATCCAAAGCGGCAACCCTCACAACACAGATAGAAAAAATTTATTATACTATATAACAGGTTTTGATAAAGGCGTTTTAGGGACCCGATTCAAGTTTTGCTGTTATTACAACCCTAGCCCATTCAAATTTTTAAGAAAGCCGAGATGGCTGAGAGAATGTCCTTCCTGAGGTAATTTGTCAGGGCACCTCTTTTCCAAGCTGCTTTCTTCCATCGCAAACCCAGACTTTGCTTACAAACCAAACTAAGTAACTACGGGTTTGCAAATGAAAAACAAGCCAACAGCCATTCTTGTCCAAGCTGTCTTCTGCAATTGATCAAAATCACTAGACCCTTGTGCTTCAACATTTTGTGGTAACACGTTTACTATTCTGCATCTGCACTTTTACGAACATAAACACCTACAGAAGATGTAAACTGAAGCGTGGTCAGTGGGTTCGCAAGCATCGCTCACCATGTAGTTTATCACAATAGTACAAACAAGCGAGTTTCGAAAGAACGTCTGGTAAATGAAAAGCAGCCTTTTGACTCCTGGTGAGCAGGATCGTGTCAAGATTTACCTAATCTCTCTTGAAAACTAAACTAACATAACTGGGCTGATCGCATTATGGTAAAGAACAAGGCCATCTGCGCTTCGAATTTATAGTTGGTCGTCTGTTTTGATATCTACGACAGACTGCGCTCGACATGTTTCGGTTTCAAGATATAGAGCGAAGCAAATCGCTTGTACGATCGCGCGCCAACGAGATTGCAAAATACTCAACAACAGTAGGCGCTTAGGGCAAGTGTATACACACCACGTTAACAGCCTATTAAAACTAAACTTGTAAATTGAATCAAAAAGCTTGAAATTCTCTGTCGTGGTTAGGTGCTACTGCATACTGCTCAACTGCTGAGTATACAGTATTAGAGTTCTGGAAACAAGAACCACGTCAGTAAACCCGTGTCAATTGCATGACGAAATCAACTGATTAGTCATTGTGTTTGTGAATAGTGTATCTATATTCACCCAGACCCTTTCCCAAAAAAGGTTTCGTAATGGAGCTTTCAAGCTGAACGGGAGTTAAAAAACAGGAACCCACGCACGAAAATATCAGAGCTTGTTAAAGCTTATTTATCTCATATATTATCCAGAAAAGGGCAGATTTTGCGTCAGGGAGAGCGAAGCCCAATCAAGATCTCATGGCGAATGGTCTGGCTGCACCTGCCTTGAACAGCATCAGCAAAACTCAAACACGAATGCGCCACCATCTTCTACCGAACTCACCACAAATTTGTTCAAGCTGCTTTTGTAGAAGCGCAGAGCGAATATCAGCAAGATTGGTTCAGTACAGAAGAGGTTTGTGAGAACAGCTAAAACTAGTGCAGTTAATTTTACCTGGTGCCGAACTGCACCGTCGGACAAAAGTAGCGCTTCGCGCAACTTCAGCTCCAGACCTGCAGCTGTTCACGTAAGACGTTTGTGATAAGGGCTGTTGCAAAATTTATTCAAAATCAAACCGTAGCTGATGTCGCTAGTGCTTTCAACATCTTGGAAACATGCCTACAATAGAAGGATTCCAACCAGCCTCGTGGAAGAGAGATAGAAAGTATACTTTTCTCTTACAGTAACATTTTCTGATCAGGTGTCGGTGGACCTTTTTTGTGAGCACTATCTCAACACTCCTTTCAGTGTAGCGATCATAGTGTATTCGGTTTCTATTATTTGTTACCTCATTAGGCATCATTCCATAGCGGTAATATTAAAAAGCGGACAACGTCAATGTCTGCAATAACCCTGAAAACAACTGATGATGACAGGTGCTTCGCATTCTTTATCATCTGCGCCTCAGTATTCTTATGTTTTTAGAGGGGGCAACGAAAAGTTGTATAACGTCGGACAACTTAAGTTGATGTGCCAATCATTCCTTTAGGAGCCGCCAGGCGGCTTGAGCGACCGATGACTCGGAAGCAATCAGCGATCACCTGCTGCATATCACTATTGAGCTCTGGGGTCGATATCGACAACTAATGAATTGACCCTTCACCACTAATCCTGAAAGCATGATGAACGATTTCCTTGAATACGCTATCACACTTTAAAATGTTCGTATACTTAGAGCAATACCTGCAGAGACGTTAGCGGGATGCAGTATGCAATATTAAGACAAAATTTTACTCAAACCAACCGTCAATTTTTCGAACCACTCTGCTTACACATGGAGTTCAAGATCGTTTAAGCATTTAACACAACGGAGCAAATATAATTTTCACATGTTTGAGCACTAAGCCCAGTAACTTATCTTAAAACGCAATCCAATTTTGTTTCATTGTAACCTGAGGGCAGGGCAACGGTCAACAGAAAATAGCTACATACGAGTTCAAGAATCACTCACCGCGGAAAAAAACATTTTGTTCTTTCACTTATACGAGTATTGTCGTCTAGACGCTTGGGAACCAACGAACGAATGTATACTAACAAACCCTTCACATTGCCTCCACGACCAATTCACCAATGAATTCTTTTTATAAGTCTTGTGGTATCGAATCCAGTATT
>Ga0210059_1008073_pt1 | contig 16667 bp, 9 predicted proteins | sample Ectturendosymbi2_FD_188042 | JGI IMG/M metagenome (GOLD analysis project Ga0210059, IMG submission 188042) | Ecteinascidia turbinata endosymbiont from Florida, USA - Sample 2 (SPAdes) (version 2) | ecosystem: Host-associated > Tunicates > Ascidians > Unclassified | place: Key West, Florida...
GGCAACAAAGTCATTCATAATTTTTTCTCTGTCGATCTGGCGGTCTTTGTGTATGGAAAGCAGTGCAAGTCCTGTCATTCGCTCATTTCCAATCGACGATCTTAGATAGGTTTTAAGACGTCTCATGATGTTACAATTGCGATCACTTGTAGCAGTTGATACAGGAAGAGTGCCTAAAATAGAGAGCAATACGTAGACATTCAGATAAATATCAGCATGGCAAGCACAGAGTGCCTCGATGGCACTCGAAGGAACAGTGCTAACATCTTCCTTCTTTACCCAACGCTGCACTTTAGGAACAACCGCTGCTCTGGGACCAATATCTTCCTGATATATTTCCAGTAACCTTTCTAAATCTTGAGCAGTGTTTGGCGAAGCATCGCAATACTTAGGTATCAAGCCCAAAAGACTTCGGCACTTCCGCTTCTGATCAAAGAATCTATCCTCCATTTCCACTATCAAATGATCTAAATACGGTACAAATATAGCTTCCCGAAAAAAATGCTCAGGGTCATCAGAAGGATAATTATCTCTGAAACTATGACTTTTGCATCTTCTGAGAGTCAATAGTGGAGCATCATATGTTGCACATTCATTCTTAGCTTGGTAAAATATTTTATGAAAAACGTTTTCGCAAGTGCTTCTGTTTTGTCGGCTGAAACAGAGCAGAGAATGCAAACAAATTCAAGAATAAAATTTAAATCAGTAAATCGAAACATAAGCTGCAGCAATTACAACACTGGAAAATACGTCGTTTCTGAATAATTGTTTTCACTGAAACTGGAAAACTGTCTGACGCCACTGTCGAGCAATGCAACAAACACACATTGGCTTTCGCCGATATGACTCAACACAGATCGTTGATAAAATGTGTAAGAAAGAGCAGGATTACTTTCGTTGGGTTGGCATCCAAAAAAAGAAAGCACGGGGGGCCAAAAACCAGAAAGAGGGGCCAAAAACCGCAATGGCGATTGTTAAAGTAATAGATTCAATTTAAACACATGCATTTACGTTTGCACGTGAGCTTTTGACTTTGTTCGAACTCCTTTCGTTACATGAGAAATGTCGCTAAAAACAACATCGCTTCATTTGTCTTAGCTGTACGCAAAACTTCTACGCAAATTTTCTGTCTTCAAACAGAGACTTTTCACCACTTGCATCCCCTGCATAAATTATTGAGTTGAACTTGACCACATAAAAAATCTGGAAAAACGTCTAACGTGTATTAGTTGCATCACAAAATTTTAATACCAGGAGGCGAATTTTCATTTTCGGGGCCCTAGGCTGTTTTAAATTGGGGGCCCTTCGGAAGGTATGTCATACAAATTAACACTACACGTGCTCGTTACAGTCACTGAACAAGTTGTTCCAAATCATGTACATATTACTTTATTCTCAATTCCCTCGATACCAGGAACAAAAGCAGACACAATGACACTAACGAAAAGGCAGCGGTGAAGTTATCTGACCATATTTCCATTACATATTTAGTACCTCACCGGCCTCGTGTAATCTGAAAAATGGATTTAGACGTTGTGTTCCACACATTATAGGCTTCGTAACAATAACCAATTCTCAACGCAATAAAAAGAGAATGCTCATCGTCATTCACTTCAATCCTTCGCGCTCATTCTTCTATGTACTATAGAACAGGAGTGGGCAAATAACGGCCCGCGGGCCACATGTGGCCCTCCACAGCGTTTTCACTGGCCCGCGGAAACATTCAGGAAAATCTTCAACTCTGAAATTTCTTTCAACTCGTCACAGTAAATGTTAGTGTTCAGGCTAACTTGAACTGAGATTTGCTTCAAACTATACGCGGCCTTCTCGAAGTTGCCTCCGAGTCAAATTAATTGCCCACACCTGCTGTAGAGCAATGGTGGGCATACTGCGGCTCGCCGACATGCTTTGTGTGGCTCTTCTATAGCTTAACAGCAAAATTTCATGTTGATAGCGAGCTGTCGCCTCATATTTAATGTTTGTTTAATTTATCAACGTATTTACACGAATTCGTAAGGTTACGGTTAGTTGCCAAGAACTCTACGCGATTTGTTGTAGGTGGTTTTATGTAAAACCTGCGTTGTTTATTTAACTGTATTTAAGACTACACACTAAACAAAATTACTAAACCATATTGCTTTGATCAGGTTCGACAAGGCAGATTAAGAATAGGTTCCTTAAGCAGTTTCATTGATTAACACTGAACTTTTTCCTTGGCTTTCTAGAGAAGCTCATCAAAAGCATTATTCACCCTAAAATATTTGGTGCAACTTTTCGGAATTGGGGGACAATTGCCCCCATTTCCCCCCTGGCTGCGCATCAATGATGGCAAAGTGTTTTTTGCAGAAATCTACTTTGAAGTAACCTTTGCCTGTTGCATGTCTCTCAGTTGACTATTTAGGTTACCATGAAGTTACTTGTATTTTCTTGCGCTTCCATCAGAGTAACAATGAGGTTTACGGATGATATTTGTTGTTACGTTATCATTTCCTAGATGATGGTTGTTTATGTTGCTTTCCAAACAGACTTTATTGTGTGCATCGCGCAGATCACTCTCAATGCTCTGCTTCGAAATGATCAAATAGCAGAAGCAGGAGCCGCCACGATTGATCAAAATGGGGCAGACCAAGGCGAAAATTTTCTCTATATTGGACCAGTGGAGCGTCACAAATGTCAATGTTGCTCAAGCAAATCAAAAGCGAAAGAAAGCAAAAAAGACGAAATTGGATTGTCGCAACAACTTATGTGTTCATCGAATGCTTTGTCCACTTGGAGCTTCTCCAGCTTGCCGTCGTTGTCCAGCAACAGCAGTGTGGGGCATTTTTGCAACGAGTACATGAGGTGCAGAATCCTGAGGTTGAAAATCAAAGAAAAGCTGCAAATCACAGGTGGTGATATTAAATGCAGCTGTGACGATTGATTTATGGAACAAATAACGATCAAGCGACAGTGGGGCAATTGTAAGCTGGTCATCCTGGTGGTAACTTGTTTCTATTTCATTGTCTAAAGCAGCAGTGGGGAACCTATTTACTATCACGGGCCGCATAAATTCATGGGCCGCATAAATTCACGGGCCGCATAAATTCTGGGTATTGCTGACGGGCCGAAAATAACCGATTGTATCCGATTGTATCCGCAAATAACCGATTGTATCCAAAGATTCTACTTTTATCGTACTATGAGGGATGGAGGCTTCTTATTACATCCTACCTTAAGTACCTGGTTATCATGGAGCTTCGCCTTGACGTGATTTTGTACTATAAATTGGGTAAGGAAAATGATGATGCCGTCATATCAAATGTTCATGCGGGCCGCAGGTTTCCTACCCCTGGTCTAAAGCTTACGTTGCCAGACCATTTCTTAGTGGACTCTGATGCGGTACCTGTTGCATTTAGCGTTTCCAACCCGGGTTTTCCCGAACCCGAAACCCGTTTTTTTGGCTATTTTCTACTTCCCGAAACCCGTTTTATCAGCTACCAAAATCGGGTATTTTAAAAATTTTGGAATTGCTATTCCATTCAAATTTTAGTAATTCAGATAACACTGAAGTTGCAGATTGGCGCGTGTAACGGCCAAATTAGCATGTTTGAACTTTCAACTATTATCATGAGGCACGAGGTGCGGGTTTTGCTTGGTGACCATCGTACGTTTGTTGTTGGCCCGCTTATATTTTCGTTCAATCGACCTATTTAGACGGATCCTGCCGTCATTTTGCACATAGTAGGTGTCTACGCGATCTTTTGTCTTTTCGCTATCCTTAATTCAAAAATAACTACCACGTGAGGTAGTTCTTCAAAGGTATGCCGTAGTTTCGTAGTTACTAGTTACTTCATTTATTAGCTGTTATGTGTTAGTTCATATACATGTTGTTATTCTTTGCAAAAACGATTCGTTCCTTTTCAGTTTGCAATAACTTTCCACAAAATATTTGGATTTCCTTTAGAAGCAACATTAAGTAGATTTTTGATCATACACATTCAGTTTAAAGACGTTAGTAATCAAAGAAAATCAGAAGCTAAGAGCCACTTCTTATACAACAAGGCTCAACCAACACCAAAGTACAATTTGTACTCCGTTATACAAAGGAAGGTGGTTCAAGCACCGGAAGTTTGATCAACCATTTGAAATCAAAGTACAGAATCCATGAAGGTGAAAACCACAAAACTATTCCGGCACAGGAAGAGATTCGATCACAAATTGTGATAAACGAAATGAGTCTTTGAGGCTACAAAGAAGAGGTCAAAAATAACCTTGAAAAACTGTTCCATGCCTTAATTACAATCAAGCCCAAATCGGTGGAACCAGAGAGGGCTTTTTCAGCCACGGGACTATTTGTTACAAAACTCTGAAACAGACTGAATGATGAACGTGTGCTTTGATTGTCATGCGTCAGTATCATAAACATCATTGAAAAACTGTGCTTAACTTTATTAATAATTCGCTAAGAAATTGCGCAGGGACCAAAAATAATAATTTCACAATGATATTACGTTTTTATCGCTCAAAATCGCACTCATTTCAAAATCCGAAAAAAACGGGTTTTCCCGGGTTTCTTTTCTCAGCTACCCGAAACCCGGATTTTAAATTTTGCCCCGAATTGAAAACACTAGTTGCATTCATACCATCGCCTCCGATTGCATTCGCGAAGCTACTATGCCATGTCTTGTAAACGACATTCTCGATCTATGCCGGCGATGTTCGACTTGCGCCGAGCATCAGTCCGAGCCGTCGAAAGCTGCCGTCCATCCGTGGATGTTACCTGAGAAGCCATGGAGCCGCCTACATATTGATCATGCCATCAACTTTCTGGGGTTCAACTGGCTTGTGGCTACTGACGCCTATACTAAGTATCCCTGCATCCATGCAACGCAGTCAGTATCAGCGAAATCGACGATCAAACTCTTGCAAGAGGATTTCGCGCATTTCAGTTTTCTCCATACAGTCGCAACCGACCGTACGGCTACCTTCAAGTCGGACGAGTTCCAGGAGTTCTGCAAAGAGAATGGCATTGTCCATCTGACTGGAGCTCCGTACCATCCTGCCACCAATGGCGCCGCTGAACGTTTGGTGCAAACTTTCAAATAAGCGTTGAAGAAGTCGGACAAAGCCCCAAAAGATGCGTTGCAAGCCTTCCTGCGAAATTACCGGCGCACTCCGTTATCAACCGGTTACTCGCCAAGCGAGTTGCTTAACGGACGTCAAATCCGCACTAAAATTGACACCCTATTGCCTTCACCTGCTCAGGCAAACAAGCCAAAGAAGCTACCAAGTCTCAACAGTCTGAGTGTCAGCTCCCCGTAACTCAAGTAGCAGTTACATACAAGGTTGGCGATCCATGCTATGCTCTATACTTTGGACCACGACGCGATCGCGATCCTAGATGGGTGCCTGCCATTGTTGTCGGACGTTTTGGGACCCGCAGTGTCAACGTGCGGGTGGTTCCGAGAGGTCCAGTATGGAGACGCCACATCGATCAACTACAACGACGTTACGTTTCGCCAGATGACACAGAACCTGGTGATACTCCCAGGTTGTCCGAAAGCAGAGAAGAGAACCCCTCCGTTTCCGAGCGACACTTCGACAGCGACCACCGGGCAACCGCCGACGTCACAAAACGTTAGCCCGGAATATGGACCGAGCCATCCTCGGCGATCGAAACGGCCGAGAAAACCTCGTAAACTTTTTTGTTGTTAAAGTTACGATTTCTGGGGCGCTGTGTCACATAGGATTGGCGAAAGACCGTGGCGGTCATCTAGTCAACCAACCAAGAGTTGATTTTGTTCGGCCATTAGCATGAACTAGTTATTTATTTGAGCAAACGTCTTTTTAATTTTTGAGTAAACACTTATTTCATAAGCCACAGTTTTGTTTTGTCGCCACTAGTATTCTTGACGTCAGTCAGTTCGTTAAGATGTTATGATTTATGAGCTTGTGTTACGGAATTTGAGTGTTTTCTCTGCTGTTACTTCAGCCTTTTAACTTTTCACCCTTAAGCTTTGCTTGCAATTTTCAGGACTGAGGATGCGTAATTTTACGTGAAATCGATTGTCTATTAAAAATTTGCTGATCGATTCCTTGCATGCACCCATAATGGAAACTACATACGTGTTTTTATTCTTTACCTTTGATGGCAGTTGCATCTGTGTTCCAAGTGTGAAACTTTGGAAAAATGAATGATGAGCAAAGGCAATTGAAGTTTCAGGAAAATGGCTTTGAAAATGTTGAAACCTGATATGGGTATGTTCGTTAAATCCACCGTCACACTTGACCGATTACTGTTGAACGCATATTTCGTCACACACCACTGAAGCGAAAACGGAAGTAGCGTATCGGGAACAAAGACGTATGTACTGCCGCTGCAGTGCTGAGCTTCTAAAACGAACTACAATTGAGATGACTAGATTTAAAAGGAAAACCTAATTCTGTGTTTGTAAAATTGGATAGATACGTGAGCAAAAGTTGATCTGTCAGTGTAATGACTTGAGAATGAGTCATCAGATTCTAGACACCATGTTGTAATAACGAGCTTAAGTGTCGGGTCCCATACATACTGCAATTAACCGCAACTTGATAAGCGATTAAATTGTTTGTGTTTTCGACTAACGAAGTGGATCAAATCAGAATACCCATTTTAGTCATAAGTAATCATTCTCCGCGTGTGAAAGGACGCAATCAACAAACTGAAGCAATCAAGAAATAGGAAATTGACTTCACGTAACTACGAGCATCCTCAGTAATCAAATCTGCAAGCAGCAGCTTACGAGTGAAAAGTTGAATGAAGGAAAGGGCAGAGAAAGCAAGCAAACTCTAAAAAAAACTGGAATATTATCGTTCTGATAAGGCTGGCTTCACTGAAAAACTGACGACAACGTTGCGGGAACGAAATCACAGCTGCGAGTAACGCGAGTTGAATATGGAAATGAACAAGTCCAAAATCAACGGAAAATATTAACAAAATTGTCTCATTTATTACAGACTCGTGGTCCATACCACAATGAAACAACACACGAGCACAAAAAATGTTTAAACATAACGCATTTCAGAAAAGTGTTTGTACACGACCAACACTGATTGGGCAAAACACTTTACCAGCGCCCCAACTGTAGCGTCATTCTCCCATCACAACACATGGATCCAGTAGTTTGAGAGAAATGAAGGTTCTAACATCAAAACTTGGAGGTAAACAGCTAACCGAAAAAAGGTCTCTTTCGATAGAGTTCCATTCCGTCAATTAGCTCTCTACGCGGGCAAATGCTTTTTACCAACTCTTTCACCAGCGACTAGCTCCACACGATCTGACCTCGAACAAAAAACTATCGAAATAGGATCTCATAAAACGCGTATCGAATAGAAATCGTTTCGCGCAGAATGAGTTACCAACAAAGGCGACGGTATTTAACGACCGACCACGAGGTACAGAGCGCACAAAACAAATCAAAGCGCGGCGTGGAATAAATCATTTGCCGGCAGAAACAATCAGCAATCAACGCCGCGGAATTCCTGGCAAACTGGAACCAAGGAAATTTCGAGAAACACCACTCTTAGCATAAACAGCTAACCCAGGGATGTCAAACATACGGCCCGCGGGCAAATCCGGCCCGTTGCGTGGTTGGATCCGGCCCGCGGGATGATTTTGTTAAATAAAAACTTCTTTGTTTGCTTGAGAAGTCTGTCCAGTTATACTTCAATAACTGGTGACTATAGATTTCAATTACTTGCAACCTTGACATAATTGCTTATATTTTATTGTTTTTCTCTGTTTTTTCACGTGACAATTTCCCGTTTTCTGCATATTTCCTTTTGCATGTTCACACCGGTTTGATCTTTCAAACAGGTATGAACATGCAAAAGTTCAACTACTGCTGATAAAGTTTAACACTAGAACTCCGGGAAAAAACATACCTTGAGCTCCAGCGATGTCGATTTCGAAACCTTTGCAGTTCTAGGTGCAACTCTAATTGAAATTTGCTACGTAAAGTTTAAGATGGCTAAGCCGAGGTGCCGTGCTAAAGCGTTTTTTTTTATTTACGTGAGGAAATTGAAAACTGCATGAAAAAAATGCAAGCCAGTGTTAGAATTTCATCTCACAATAGATGCAAAACCTTGCCTTTATGGTGGATATTTCGCAGCACTTGAATAATCTGAACAAGATGTTGCAAGGCTGCAAAAGACTTGTCACTCAGTATTACGACCAGGGCTCTCACAAATGCAGCTCCAAAAATCCCTAGAACAGTACCAAAAAATCCCTAAGTCTGTGCAGCATAAAATCGGAGTGCGAATGATAAATGTTAAAAATGGAACCAAATATCATTTGCAAAATAAACTGAAATAGTTCATTTCCCACATTTTCATACTTTTCCGAAAATACCTAAAAATCCCTAAAAAGGACTCAAAAGTTCCAATCTAGGGACAAAATCCCTAAACGTGAGAGCACTGATTGCGACACCATAGGTTGCATTTAAGTTGAAGTTGTCCTTGTGGAAGACACAACTTTCCGGTGATGACACTGTTCATTTCCTTTGTCCAAAAAGCATGCGTACCACGGGACGAAACATTGACTTGAATCAATACAAAGATAAGATAACAGAGTTGTTGCGGGAGTTCAAGCAGCGGTTTCATATTTTTGACCAACTTGTGACGGACTTCCCAAGTCTTTTTCACGCCATTCACATTAAACGCCTCTGATCTGCCCGTGGACTTGCAACTTGGAATAACTGACTTGCAGTGTGATTCAAATTTGAAGACCAAGTTTGTCTTGGCGAGCTTCGGCACATTCTATCAGTATCTTTTTCCAGGATACCAATGGCGTAGCCAGCCCAAAAATTGGGGGGGTGGCAAAATTTTTGATTTTAGGCGAATAACACTCTTTTGTTTGGAAAAACGCTACTTTAAGCGCAAAATGACTCTAAAAATTTGTGGAGGCATGGCCCTTTTGCTCCCTGGCTATGCCTTTGTAGGCTACCCCAAAGCGACATCCCTTGCTACAAAAGTTTTGTGCATGTTTCGGACGGCATACCTTTGTGAACAAGTGTTTTCTGTTATGAACATCGATGAAACATAGCTGCGCTCAACGCTCACTTAAATGACATCCTGAAAGTGGCTTCTACACAGGATTTCATCCCTGATATCGTTACACTAGTGAAAACTAAAAGGTACCAAGTTTCAGGTGTAGGCCTAAATCGCTAACATATTTAATGTGAACTGCTTCTTTGCGCCCTAAAATATAGTTCTGCAGCAGTGGGTGTTTACTAAGGAAATATTTGAAGACAATGAACGCTTGAACAGTGAGTGAATGCAGTGTTAGTCAGCAGTTTCATTACAAACGTTTGATGGAACCAGGGATATCTAGGAGTTTTTAGATATCTCTGGACGGAACCATACTGTTTGTACATTGTCACAAGCTGTATGTTTTGCCTAAAAACATGCATTTCCAGAGTAGAAGAAAAATTCAAGTTTCCACTAGTTTGCACAACGTGGTGCCAGTTCCGTATGGTCAGGATTACTGCACTTAGCTGCAGACGAGAAGTGGTATTGGAAACGGAAATTTGGTAGAAACCGGTTCGGTTTTTCGGAAATATTTTGCTTCGGTTGATTTTTTAGTCATTGTGTTTTCGTTTCGGTTGGTGTCAAAGTCATTAATGATAAATCTTGTTAACATATCGTAAAATTAAACAGACTTTTCTCAAGAAACGTCATGTTGTTGCAGAGTTTGGAAAGGTTGCTCCTTAAATGCGCTAATAATCATTTTCAGATGAGCTTGAAATTTTTGCATTAAAGTTATAAAAACAGTTGGAAGTTGGCATTACTTATAATACAATATGTTATGCAATGATTTCACTGGTCCGGCCCGCTTCAGATTAAATATGCCTGAAGTGGCCCTGGAACTGAAACGAGTTTGACACCCCTGGGTTATAGCCTAGGGCCTCAAGATCCAAGGGGGCCTCCACAAGCTAAGCGAAAAGAAAACGTGAAAGATAAGTCAGATGGGGGTGCACATTGGCGCATATAGGCATGCAAGCTGTTCCGATCAAGGTTTCAAATGCTTTGCACGCATTTATCATGAGATCGACAGCCATTTAATTTTCCTGAATTTTAAAGCAGCACACGGAAGGTTTTCGTTGTTATGCAACGAAAGCGCATTCCAGTCGGATGATTTCTGGAAAGCTTGCAGCAAACAAAGAGCGTTTTGTGAAGTCTTGATATATTGTTAATGCTTCTCAATGGTTATTTCAAACACTAAGTTTAAGAAAAGTTTTCAGCATTGCAATTAACCATTGCATCATTTTGGTTGAAAAGTTTATAAAAACTGCAAAAATTAGCAGATTTGAATAATTATTAACGTCTCCCTGTGGCAGAACCTCTACGAGAGAAGATAGAGCACTTTGAAAAATATTCCAAAGAGAACCCGAGCAAAGGTTAATGTCACTGAGTTGCTCAGTCATGGTAGAGAGCTAGACAGCATTTTCACCCCCATACAGTCCCAAAGAAAGACATCCCCAATACTTTGGCTCCATGTTCTGCTGTCCGCCAGAGCGGAGAAATATGCCCCTCTGCCTATGAATTCTTCATACATAAACGGATTGCCTTGCATAGAGGAAAAGTTCAGTTTGTCTTTTCAAAAAACTCACTGCGATCCATGGCTGGAACCAGTGGCATAGCCAGCTCAAACTTTTTGGGAAGGATAAAAACTTTTTGGGGTAAACTGTCTTACTTTAGGCGAGAAAAAGTGTTTTGCTTGGGACACCTCTTCTCAAAGCACAAAATGACTAAATATACTAACAATTTGGGGAGCATGGTCTTCAGGTCTCCCTGGCTAAGTCTATGGCTGGAGTCATGTCATGCGATACCTCTTCGGACCAAAGCTGCACTGGAAATGATGGTGGCTAAATGGTTTTCCAGTTTTGCCAAAACAGACAAAACACCCGAATTGCAGATCCATTACCATTGGCAATTTAGCGTCATGACCAGGACTTAGTACTGGAAAGATTTGTGACTAAATAATAGCATTCTCTGCTGCGGTGTATTCGCTATCCATTGTTAGATTCAGTGTTTGTAAATACCTCGATGCAAATTCAACCGATGATTTGCGCCGCACAGCTGTAGGATGCCGTGTTTCACAAAAGATACTGTAGTTTTGTACAATAGGTTCAACTTGCACAAGAGTTGAAAAAGCGAAAGATAGATTCTGAAAAGATCATGGTGTCTGATTCTTCGCTGTGACAGGATACATTTCGATTTTCGTTAGATGAAATTCGTTTGTATATAGGAAATATTCCTGTTTTTTGGTGTTCTTCTTGTTATTGTTCAATTTAATCACCAACATTAGAAAAAAGTTGTACTCTCCGCATACATACCACATAATCCTCATTCATGCCACATTAATTGTTGCTAATTATTTGTACTGTATGACGACATAATGGAACCAGACATGAGACAGTTGCAAGCAAACACCGTTTCCAATACTAGGCTTGCATAATGAAAATGAAGATATTAACGTGGAAATATGAAAAAAAAATTATTACCATAACGCAAGGACAGGTGGTGAATTTGTTTACCGGATTAAAACGTGGCATTCCTTCTTGCCACAGCGGTGTGGTGACTTGTTGCAAGCTTTCTCAAAAATATGAAATCAAAAATTGAAAATATTAACGTGAAAATGTGAAAAATATTACCATGACGCAAAAATACGAAAAATATTAAAAAATACATTGAAAATATAACTCGGGAGTGAGGAAGGTTGGTCGGGGTAGGGGAAAACCCCAGACTCGCTACCTGAACCTGAACTGGTTCCAAACTCCATACAATGCCTGGCCTGACCGCCTTCCTTTACTACTACTCTCTAAAGCATATTGGTCCGAAAATTTGGTCTAACATTCCGGAAAAATTGAAATCATCTTCGCCTTATTCATTTGGCAAAAAATATAAAAAAGCCCTGCTATCTTGCTAGACTTCCTGTTGATCTTTTTGTATGCTTGTCACATTCCGTTTGATCTTCGTTTTATATTCTTGTCACATTCTGTAAAATTGCGCTGATTGCACTATTTTTCTCTCCTATCTACCTCTATAGTTGCTCACCCCATCCCCTGTACATAGGCATGTTTTTCCCCACTGTTTTTTGTTGTTGTTTTTATGCTTATTTCACCTGACGTTGATTTGACGCTTTTTGTTACTTTTATTACTACTTGTAAAATGTCTTCAATTAAAATTTGGTTCGTGTTAGCAGCAGGGCTGGCTGAGAACTTGGCCCAGGTGGTATTTCGCCAACCCTTTGTGATTCCACATGTTAGAACACGATTACTAAGCTGCGAAACATGAAATTTCTTATTTTATACATTTTTTTCATCACTATATCATCAACCAGTGATCTTTGATGTTATTCTATTTCATCTTGCTGCTTCGTGTTATTTCGTGTGTACGTTTCAGAAAGTCCACTGGCGCTCAGCTCAAAAAACACTACGTTTTTAAACGTATCGTACTTGGCGCCGAAAGGTTTTAAAACCTCCGAACGATGTTCTTTTTAAAAGATTTACTGTATTATTTTGAGCTTTTTTACAAAAATTCAAAGCGAAGAATCTCGCCACATCGTCACGCATGCTATAGTCCTGCGACATAATTTGCATTGCCACTAAAAATGAAACCAAGCAGACAAGACACCATCGAAGTATATAGCGTTTTCTTTACTTACAAATCCAACTTTGAACAAGCAAGTTTATGAGGTCTCCGTTTTTGTTCACTGTACTTTCCGCTTTGTTTTGGATTTGGCGTTCGTGTGAAATGATAATGAATTTACGAGTGATAAAAACATTGCATTGTTGCGCAGCGGCAAGCGCTACATGGGCAAGCATTCTGACGCGAGCAGCAGCAATAGAGATCACATGCCATTATCACTCGATTTACTGATAGGTCTGTTCGTTATTATATATTTTTCAGCTTGCTCTGATATTTACTTGTGGTGACTATCGTACTTCATCTTTTTCTTTCCCTTCTGTGGTAGGTTCGTATGCGATGGTACCTGTATCATTACACTCCCAAAAATATGTCGCTGCCATACTCGCACCCCTCTTGCAAATCTTTCACGCCTCCCACTTTAAGAACCCAGACAAAATTGGTCTAGACAAAATTGAGAGATATTTTAAAGACTACAAGCCGCAGATTAAAAATAGGCCAGCAGGAATTGGCCCGTCTGCAAAGGGGGAAAGAGATATAGGGTGTAAGGCCTTAAGATAATGGTGGCAGTTCTTCATCCCCTCTCGGGTCACTTAACATCGAATTGCATGCCCCCCTAAGGCAAGTTTCCATCAGATCCACGGAGTATGTGTTAGTACCTTTACCATACGAAGAAGCATCTAGTTATGGCATTTTAACAAAACGTAATTTTTTTAGTTTCACTCTTGGGATGTCCCGCTGCATTGCATGCCTGGCGCCGTGGTCCCGTTCGCCCCCGTTCAGTCATGAAGTCGATCATTAAGTCGTACGATTAACAGACGTACGCTTGGGAGGGCTTCAACTGCTGAACTTCGGGCAAAGAAGCACACAAATCTGTAAACAAAAAAATTAATGAGTGGGAAGAAAGGACATCAAACAAATAGGCAAAGGAGAATGGAAAAAAATGAATGAACATTGTAAAAGCGTACAAGAATTGTTCCACTAGAAGGAGGATCATGCTTTCAATATTAATTTGTGCGTTTAGTTTGTTAAGCCGTTTGTCTTCACAAATATCGATAGAGTGAAAAATGGGTTTTTCTAAAATCTAACAGTGAACGTGTAATAAATAAGTGGCATATGCATAATGCCATGGGACGGACCACTGCATGGTACCGGGTTAAGGCAATTTGACTTCTGCCATCTCTTGTTTCTGGATCGTTGGAAGTACTGTACCTCGGTGCTCAGACCATCTCTTGGAAGCGTATTTACTGTTTGACCAACATACTGTTGGTTGCTTTGCTGGTTATATGTGCTTCGTCATCTTTTCGGTTTATGTGTTCATCGATTGTGTTCAAAGCTCACAGAATTTTTGATGCAGGACAAAATTTAGAAAATAAAGCTTTTCATTTGTAAATCTGTTTTGAAATATGGAGCATCACCAGAAGTTGTGCAAACATTTTCAGGCTTATTATGTCCCAGGACTTGGAGGAATAAGTCAAGCAGGCTCAGCTGAAACCATACGAATTTTACGAGAAACAGTATTCGGTTTGGAATTTGAAGAAAGCTGTATAGAATTCCTTCCGAACTATAACACAGGCATTGATTGGTTATCCGGAAAGCAAGACAAAAAGGCCACCGAGAAAATTGCAAATCTAGCAATACAACACACTAAAAACCGTTGTGGTAAAGTTAGTTTCATTTTGATTGGCCATAGCAATGGTGGTGAAATCGCAGTTCGGGTGTTTGAACATTTGGAAGGTATTCTCGCTCCAAATGATTTTAAAAGAGTGAAAAGGTGCAGTGCTGTTTTTACTTTGGGAAGCCCGAAGTGGATGTATCCTCATCTGGCAGAGGTAGGTTTTCTCCATAGATGTTTCCGCCATTTTTCTCAAACTTACTAAATTCTATTATTCCCTAAACATGCTGCTTTATTATCTCTTTTAGAAAACAAATTTATATGAAAAAAGATGTTTTTCAGCATGACCATAGAAAAAGTTTCAAAAGTGATACTAACCAGATATGTGATTGCCATATCCAGTGCATGAAAGTGAGCCTTGAAACAACATTCAGGGATACATTTATCTCTCTGTCGTGATTTTGCAAACAGACTTTTCCTACCGGCTTACAATAACCAGCATCTAGACAGCACAAGGTAATGTAATATGGAAATAAAAAGATAACAAATTAAATAATTTAAAGTTGATGCAACTAAAAAACGGCCAGGAAAGGAGAGTGGAAAAAAGAAGCCTTGTTAAGCTTACAAGTTTTTGCTTTTTGATGCTGTAGATCTTCCACTCAAAATCAGTTAGATAAAAAAAAATTTTGAATATAAAAACGAATATCGAGAATATACAATATAAAAATGATCTAATTGTTTTTCATTAATTTTCATGTTATTCCAACGTTTTTTTTACATTATGATGCAATTTCACAAAGATGATAAAATCTGATATTATAAAAGATTATGAGGTTTTGAAAGAGAAAAACTTTAAACAACATACGAAACATACTCTAATAAACGCTCACAGGCTCTACAATTTCCAAATGAGTGATTTTTCCGACAATGATGATTCTGATTCTTTTCATCATATGTGTAATCTATAAGGTCAGTAGGACCCCTGGTGCTAGGCAGGGCCGGATTTAACTGATGCGAGGCCCTAGGCTTGACCAACTGTCATATTGAGATTCATTGGAAACTCGTTGGAAGGCTCTGGCGTTATCACACGAAGGTTGAATAAAACTAAATTTCGTGAATAATAATTAAGACATAAATTTTTGACGAAGTTTGATCTAAATGATCATCATATACCGGCCATTGACTCTATGCATACCACAGTTTGTTGGAGGCCCCCTTGGACCGTGAGGCCCTAGACGTACGCCTATTTAGCCTATAGGTTAAATCCGGACCTGGTGCCAGGACACAAATACAGCGTTGAGCTACTCATCAATTTTCGCCACTGCTTACCTTTTGAAACCATTTCAAATGTAAGCTCATTGCAAACCCTTTAACGACCACTAGAGCCACTATAGTGGCTCATGCATTTTTGGTTATAACTCGGCACCTGCTGCAGCTAGAGAGGTGTTCAAACCCTCTACGGATTCAACAAGTCTAGTAGTTTCGAGTCAAAAAAAAATTTTCAGTTTAGGGTTAGGGGTTCTTTTGGGGGGGCGTCACAAGTGGGGGTGTTTTCGCGTTTTTATGGCCTACTTTGCCCGGCCCTAGACGCTAATCGAATGGGCCCACATTTTCGATCAAATATTTTTTTGAAACTAGGATATCTCACGAGTCTTTAGAGTCCTCGATTGCCTTTCTAGCATATCTGGATCAAAACATATGCCACAAAAACCAAAAATTGCTCAAAATTTCGACCCCTAAAAAGTTAACAAAAGGCAATATAACACCCCTTTTGGATATGGCCATAACTCGCCATTAGAAAAGGCTAGAGAGTTGTTCAAACCCTCTAAAGATTCGTAAAGACTAGTAGTTTAGACTGGAAAAAAAAATTTTCAGCTTGAGATCATGGGTTTTTTGTTGATGTTTACACAATGACAGGATGTTTATGCATATATTGTTTACATTTAGATAATGACGTCACTTCCTGGGGGTCGAACCATCCATCGGATTTTGTGACTCGAAGTTTTTTTGGATTCTAGGCTTCAATACGAGTCTTTAGAGGGTTTGATGGACTTTCTAGCATTTCTGGTTCAAAAGTTATGGCAAAATAAACAAAAAATAATTAGGGAAATCCCCACTAATTCCCTAGGGAATCCTTACAAGATTTGGGGTCTTATGGCCCTTACTTGGGCACCAGAAACGGTAGGAAGTCGATCAAGGCCTCTAAAGCTTCATATTCCAGCCTAGAATCCAACCAAACTTTGAGCCAAAATTTTGGCTCCTTTTGTGGAGGCGATGACGTCATAAAGAAACAATTAAAAAAGTCTAAACTACCCTTTTTCAAACCCCACCCACCGAAAACCCCGAACCCAAATCTAAAATGTTTTTTTTTCAGTGCAAACAAGAA
>Ga0210059_1008074_pt1 | contig 16667 bp, 10 predicted proteins | sample Ectturendosymbi2_FD_188042 | JGI IMG/M metagenome (GOLD analysis project Ga0210059, IMG submission 188042) | Ecteinascidia turbinata endosymbiont from Florida, USA - Sample 2 (SPAdes) (version 2) | ecosystem: Host-associated > Tunicates > Ascidians > Unclassified | place: Key West, Florida...
GTTCAAAAGTTGTGATGTAAGTTAGTAAAAATATTTGACTAATTAGCTAATTAGTTAATTAATTGATTTGTTGATTTTAGATCGTAATTTTTGAACCAGAAACGCTAGAAAGTCGATCAAAGGCTCAAAAGGCTCGGACTCGAGTCTAGTTTCCAATGAAAACTTCAGCGAAACACTTTGGCCTAGCGGTTGGGCCCTAGGCCAGGCAACATGAACCAAAATGACCCTAAAACTACTTCACTTATGACGTCAGTCACAAAAAACCCGCACCCCCCAGGCAAAAATTTTTTTTTAGAGTGCAATCTACTAGACTGGCTGATCCGTTTGAGCCGTTGAACAGCTCTCTAGCGCAATCGGTGGAGGAGCTAGGGCGTTGGTAAGGCAACCGAAAACTGCTGTTTTTTTTGCGAAAATCGCCAAAACCACCCAGACGCCAAGGAGTTAAGGAAATGTTCACACACTGTATTCTGCAATAAAACAGATTAGGGCCTTTTATAAGATGAACTGGAGCTAGAAGAGGTATTTTGAAAAGGAAAGATCCATTTTCTCTTAAAGTATTGTGTTATTTTTGGGGGTCCATAACACTATCTGGAATTGTTATTCCAAACGTGGATGTTGTATTTTCATTATGTTCCAGCCCACTGATCTATGTAGCATAGCCAACCATATCTATCATAACAGAAGCACTTATATGATTGTCCTTCTGATTTTTTGGAAAATTAGCAAGCAGCATAAAAACACTGGGAAATGCTTATGTACGCCATGCTGTGGTACCACATTGTTTGTCAATTCGTGTAATTATGTTTCTCAGTTTGCTGTTAACACCTTCGGCTCTGGGCTATTTTTTCCTTTAAGACCTGCATGAGCCACTTAAAAATCATCACTTTGCAACAACACAACTCGCTTGCCAATTGCACTAGAGAGCTGTTCAAATGCTCAAAAGATGTGGCAAGTCTTAGATTCCACTAAAAAAATTGTAAAGGTGTGGATTTCAGGTTTTTTTGTGGGTGATGTCGTAAGTGGGGCAGGTTTTAGGTCATTTTGGCTCAGGTTACCTGGTCCTGGGCCACAACAGCTAAATTGAAATTTTTGACTCAAGTTTGTATTGGAAATTAGGCTATAATCCGAGTGTTTATCGCCTTAAGTGCTTCAGTTGTTATATCCACTATTTTTTGTCACAGTTTTCATATTTTAAAAGTGTGCAAGCTTTCAAGAGAAAAACATTACAGCCAGTATCCAGTAGAAGCCAGATTTGTATTGGTATAGTGCTGTCTCTGTTCTGTAAATCCATTCTGTATAGCTGTATATGTCATATATTTATTTTTTTAACGTGATTATATTGTGGTATTTTGCCTGCTTTGTAAATTTAGGGTGAATGTTTTTGAACAAATATAGGTGAACTGAGTTGCATTAAGACATTTGGAACAGTAAATAATATGTTTGTGCGGTGTATAAATGCACAAAAATCTGCTTAAGCACTAAAACTGTGTTTTCCAATGAATTTCAATCAGTGGGTACCAAGCAAGGATATGCAGGTGCACACAACAGCCATATTCACAACTTTTGCTACTTGTGCTGAATGCCCACTAGTACTTTGCATGCATGACATCCAATTTGCATGCTCAACTAATTTTGCTTTTTCATGCAAGTATCGTACTGCTTTGTTTTAGCATGCAAAGAGAGAAAGGTTGCAAGGAAAATAGCATAGTTTTATTTTGTGTTTTTGTGTTCCTAATATTTATTTTACCATCTAGAAAAATTTGGAATTCACCACCTATGATTTCAATCTCATTTGGTCTAGGCAGGTCCTGGCATAGTTTTTGTTTGTCACACAACTTTTTCTATACTTGCTCCTAAAAATGTGAAACAATTTCTATAACTCTAGAATGTAACACCTACATCCCATCATGCACTAGACCTGTCTTGTGTGGAATATATTTCAAGTTTTTACTTGGTCTGTACATAATTGTTATAACTTGACAGCATAATTTTCCATTTTCTAAACGGATCAGTTTTTTTTTGTTCACAACAAGCTTAGTGTTTTATGGGAGATGTAAAAACTCGCACATGTTCAGGTTGATCATGTGATGTGGTTGTTGAAGTTGGTTTAAATGTTTTTCCTTGGTAAGTCAGTTTTCACAGCTATGGTAAGAGGCGCTGCAAGATTTTGCCTCCAGGATTATATCCTTGAAGGCAGGGCTGTGGAGCCAGAGCCCAAGAAAGAAATTTAGATGGCTGGAGCCGAAGCCAAAAAAATTTTGGATGGTGGAGTCGGAGCCTGAAATTAGGGTTCCGGTTCAACAGAGCTATAGAAATAATACCATGTTTTTTCTGTTTCTTGGACCAAATTGTTCTGGAGCCAGAGCCAAAAAATTTAGATGCCCAGAGCCTGAGCCTGAAATTTGCGTACTGGCTCCACAGCTCTGCTTGAAAGTGCATTTCAGACAACTCGTAGCTTGTGTGTAGAGTTAGGTTTAGCATATCTTTTAAGTTTCTTAATAAAAATGTACCAGTCACTGAGTTGCATGGGCCACTGAAACTTGAAGTTTAAACGTAACAGATGCAGTTGTTTAGCATCAGTGCTGGAGTTTTCCAATGCTGATGGTTCATTCAAAACCCAACAATTTAATGGATCCATGCTGGGCCAGCATTGGGTTTAAGAAAACAGCGATGCTCTACTTATTACAGAAAAGTCATTGTAATTTTTAAGTGTGACTGAAGAAAACCATTGTTTTGTTCTGAAGGTTATTGATGGTCTTTTCACAACCTGCTTCCCTTTTTCAATTTTCAAAAACTACAACTAGCTTAAGATCTGATAATGTTTTGAACTGATCATATGCATAAATAGGTTGCTGAAATATCACTAATCATTTAGCACATGTTTGCTAAACTATAAATGATTCTATATTTTTGGCAAGCCTTATGCCACATAAAAAGATGTATAGAACATTTGCTAAAGCGAAGTAACTTAAATTCTCTGAGGATACTGAATCTGTTTTTTTTTGCTGAGACATTTCAGTCATTTGTCTCACAGCTCTATTAAAACTTGCTGTAACAGTGTTCATTAACCTATATTTTCAGACATTCTGACCAAAATGACTTAATTTTTTTTGGTCATTTCAAAAACATTTTGGTCTATGAACGAAAAAAACACGATACTGAGTAGATAAGCTTTTGTTTTGTTCAGATTCTTATTATGGAGGAGAAAATATATCACCTGAAAACCCTCCATCGTTTGTGTGCCCATTCTGTGCCAAGCTTGGCTTTACAGAAGCACTTCTTCAGGAACATGTAACCAAGGAGCACGCTGATGCACACAACGAAGTTGTGAGTACCTGTTAATTTCATTGTGAAACTTTCAAATGTAAGTGCAAATATATTTATATTCTGTATTCCCCTTATCTTTTGAAGTAAGCTTCCCTTCCTTCACCTGGATTTTTTAATGAATAAAAAAACATGTATTGCAGATTTGCAGTTGTACTGAACGCATTCGCAATTGTTTTTTTTGTGCTTGCCTGTTTTTTCTCTTAAGCCAGATGCTAGGAGTTGTGAAAAACATCTTCTACAGCAGTGGTCCCCAACCTTTTTAATCTCGTGACCCCATTCGAAAATATTCCATAAGTGCTCAGCCCCAGCCACCAACTGCAACTCTAACGGTGTTCAAATAACAACCGACAAAATAAAAAACACTATCATTTCACATGTTAGATTTACTGTGTATACATTCTTATGCCAAACAAACAGCACCTATGCTAATCAGTGGGATGACAGAGCTTGCCTCTGCGCAACTATTCTTGAACTTCTTGGGGACGTGTTGGTGAGAACTAATCTCATGTCATTCTCAACGTCCACTCTATTCCTTGACTTTTGTTTTAAAATGGACAAGGGTTGAAAATCCAGCCTCACAGACAGGGGTGGATATTACAATTTAGGGTCCTGAGGCAAACTCCCAGAAAGGTGCCCCAAAACGCTTGTTGAGAGGCCCTCTTTAATTGGCACATTTGCACATAATTTTGGTTTATTTTGAAAAACATATGACTTGCTTCAGATCTTCCTAATTGTGGCTCTAGAGTGGTTCGGAAGTTTTTTAACAGAACAATGTATAAACCTGTTTATTTCGCTGAGACCTTTCGGCCATTGGTCTGGTAATACTGTAGTATTAAAACTCGCTGAAACAGTATTCACTAGCCTAACTTATCGGACATCATGACCGAATGAACTTAATTTTTTTGGTCTTTTAAGAAAACTACGGTCTGTGACCGAAAAATACAGATAAAATTTATGTGCAAAACTCCCGTGGCATATCTGAGAAAAGGGGGTTCGAGGTGACCGTGTCTCGTTCGCCTCCCGTAATATCCACCCTGCTCACAGGGGTAGGTGGAAACAAATGGAAGCAGACAACGAAAGGTGAGCATAGTTAGATTTGGGTATGCTTGCTAAATAGCACACGCAACTGCGTCAGGGATGTTTCAGAGAACAAGTCTCTTGCTGAGGAATCATTTCGCAGTTGCAAATACATTCAGACATAAATAGCCTAACCACTTCATTCAGAAAATGACTACACGATTGTTACGTCGATTTTCGATTACAGGAAATGCACGAGCATTATCTTCTTTAGGATGCAACCGTTTGTTTGAAGCGTATTAACTGCAAATTACCCTATGTTAGAAAGTTGCTTTGAACGTTTATGCACATTACTATCACTTGTTAGATCTGCTGGTAAGATCCCGTCATCTGTCAACTATATGCTACTTTGTGCTGGAATCATGAGCTTGAACCATAACGAATACAAAATAATGAATGCAATACGGAAATATAACGATAAACATCGGTTGTGCTTTGTTGGAATGTCAGCTGGCAAGTATTCACAGCACGACAGATCTTCACGAGACTGACGTGATCTCAGAATCACTGGGCAGCTCGTTGTTCTGGTCGATTGTAACTGTATATTAGAAGCCAGATAGGAATTTTAATGGAGATAACGTGAACTTCACAAAAATCTGCCGTGCTTCCGGTTTTGTTGATGTAACACAGAATGTTGATATGCCCAGTTCTAAAAATTTGACACTTCAGCACGCTATTGTTGAGACTGCTGCTCGCGATCCCACAGCCACTCCTCCACGACCCACCGGTTGGGAACCACTGTTCTACAGAAAGCCAAAACTGTGTTCTGTTGGTCGAATGTCTGAAATGCTGCCATCTGGGAATGAGCAAACTGTGCTTTCATAAATGCTAGGTATGCCCAATTTGTGCGGCTCTCCCATCTGGTGATCCAAACCTAGTAACTGATGATTTGGTTGCTCATCTGGCCATGGAGCATCGTGCGCCGCGCGACATGGATGACGCTGTTGGGGGAAGACACATTCGTCGTAAGTACCTTGTTTTAATTTCTGCATATTGCTGTCGTAATATGGATGTCTTCCCATCTGCAGTTGATGTTAGTAAAAATGGCTTGCTTGTTATTCAAAACTTTACCGGTGTTATTTGTTATTACCTTAACTTGATTTTTTTGTTTGATGTATGGTGGAAATCGTTGTGTGTTTTGGAGCATAGTGCCTGTTGTGAAGATGAATCTTACTATTTTTAAAGTATACTTGCTGTAAAATATTTTCTTTGCAGTCTTGTTAGTAAGGCTTTTTAGATAATCACAATAATACGGTGCGCCCATCTTTGCCTGTCCTAATTGATTTCTGATTGCATGAGGTGTTGGTCTTGATTGTAACATGCATTGTACAGCACGCTTTGAGGTATGGTATTGTTGCAACCTCTCGTCACCTGAAAAAGCTTTTCTGTTTGAAGTGAATTTTGAAACTCTTTGTTTCTGTTTGAAGTGAATTTTGACTTACGTATCCGGTTGTTTGGGACCTAATGTTTCTTGTGACTAATGTGGCTTTCAACCAGGGGTGCCGATTCGCAATGGATCGAAGGTTTTTGGATGGAGTCGGACTTTTTTATCCGACTCCAGAAGTCAAATTGAAATATTTTCTACATCGCAATGAAAGTTATGCATCCTAACTCGTGCGTGTTAAAATGGTACAATTTCTTTGAAACTTTTATTGAAGCAGAATTCTTGTTGTGCACCACGATTTCTATTGATTGCTAGTTGCTACAAAATTGTTGACAGCCAAACTTCATTCACGTTATGTTAAGGAGTCGGAAATGGTGTGTTTCCAATGTTTTGCGTGTTTCCAATGTTTTTCGATACCCGAAATGAAAAGTGTTTTCAATTGTTTTCGATACCCACACGCATGGACAAGTTGTCTGTTTCAGACGAGTTTGTAGTAATTGTGGTGTACAACAGATTATGGCCTTCTGTTGTTTTTTGCTCCTTACGTCAAAAAATATGTCTGAGGCCTTCCAAGATTTTTTACAAGCACGATGTCCCTGGCCACAATCTATCATTTAGAACAGTGGTTCCCAAACTTTTTCGAGCCGTTACCCAAATCAAGGTATCGGTTATGTCGTATTACCTTCAAAAAAAATTTTTCGCATTTCAGGTCGAAAAATTCTTTTGCAGTGATCGCTCGTAATACAGAACAACAATGTTGTTATGGTTTTGCGTTACCCCCGGAAAAATCGCATATTACCCCTAGGGGGTAATTTACCCCCAGTTTGGGAACCACTGATTTAGAAACACCATCAAATGCTTCGAACCTGAACTTTGTTCCAGCTTAAGAAAATGTATGTTATTTTTAGGCTCGTACACATGGTGCAGAAAACAACCAATATCGAGCATTCGTACTTAGCATAAAATGATGATTCTTACAAAACCATAAAATGCTCTACTCATGTGAACCGCGTACTCAAACGCAAAAGCTTTTTACAAACCAGCCAAGTGATGATTTTACATTTGTGATCTTGTGTGTCTTAGCGTGCTTTGCTAGCTACTTGCTTATGCTCTGTGTGCTGCCAGCTGTCAGTGTCAAACGGTTTGTTCGCTTGGTCACATCCAGGCATGTTCTATCCAGGCCGTGGCCTCCGCCACCGCAACCATCGCAATATGCACTTCTCTGGTGGACCAGTTTCATCGTCCGCCTTATCATCTGGCTCGGTTGCTGCAAGCAATAACAACACCTCTTCGTCTGCGGTTTCTGCTGTTCGAGACTCGATGGATCCTATCGCAGGTGATTGCTCTCACCATTTTACAGTAACAACTGGTAGATTTTGTACTTCTTTGCCCGCAGCTACTCACAGGTCGGGGTCTCCAAGCAACCACTGGTTGTGGAGATCAGAGCACTGCGCCGGAACCGATTTCATTTCAAGCATGTTACCTGCGTCTCCTGTACAGGGGTGGCGTGGGGTCTTCGATTTTGAAATTTGACATCTTCCTGTTAAGTTTTTAGCAAAAAAAGGTTGTTTGTTGGTTTCGAGTGCGTAAAATAACATTTCACCACGCCCCCCTGGGAAAATCTTTTTGGCTACGAAAAATCCACTATTCCCCACCACCCCCTGGAAAAAATCCTTCCGACGCCCATGCATTTGTGTTGAGGAAAAATAAAAGAACAATTGTTGCAATCATAGGCAAGATTCGGTCAAACTTTCTTGATATTGTCAACATACATCAGTCGCTTTCGTTATAATAGAACTGTTATCGCAACTGAGTGGCGTACGAAGAAGTGCCCAACAACTGCAGCAAACAGTTACTACCGCTTCTCAACTGCACGAACTTCAGTCCCAGCTACACATGGAAAGGCAAAGAGCTGCTGAAATAAGACAGCAGGTAATTCTGCATCATGTTTTTCGTCACTAGACGTTAGTGATCGTATCGCTGTTTCGAGAAGAAATGGCGAACGTGTCGTTGAAGTTAACTGTGTGCGAGGATTTTTTGACAACCAAATTCTATCTTGTGCAAAAGATTTATGTGCTGAATGCTGACATGTTCGTTAAAATTTCCCAGTGCACAACCAAGTAATTTGCGTCACTCACACTTTTTGTAGGTTTTTATGACTTTGTGCCTTTTAAGTTTCAGTTGACTACTGACGCTACATAATAGACTGTTACTGAGATAGATCAATACAAAATGCCTGGACGCATCCCTAGGTTGCCCAGCCGAGTTCCTCCTCGACGGCTTGGTATTGATTACAGAGACAAATTTGAGTGGATATCGGACACTGTTGGCGATTGAAGAGGTTGACACAGGCCTGTTACTTCCTCTTTACAGTGATTAGGTTATCCCCGGTTTTATCGTAAATTATGGAAGCAGCCACCAATGAGTGTATCTCTACTTGATTTCGTTGTGCGCGTTTACAAAATATAAGTATTTGCATGTTCCAAAAACACGTCTGGCAGAAGACTTGACCTTAAAGGATGTGGTGCAGTTCATAGAAAATACACCTGTTACAAAACAAGCATTTCATTCGGCATTGGGAGTTTCACTTATGTTTGTCACTCATCAGAGTCGATCAACATGTTCTAAAAGCTTGATACAATTGACTAGCTTTAAACTCAACTAGATAAGTCGCTGTCAGTGACCCATTTAATGTCACGCTTTGTTACGTAACGCCCGTTTTTGAAGTGAACTGCAAAGTCCTTGTCTCGTTAGGCTTGCGCATCCAAATCCCACCATTCAACGGCATCGCGTATTTCTGTATATCTTTTTCGGTGTACGTATATCAGGGGTGGAGAACCTGTGGCATGCGGGCCAAACCTGGCCCGCATGAACATTTAATATCGCCGGCATCAGAAGTTTCGTCACCCAGGTTAGCGCACAACTTGGTGTCAAAACGAGTCAAGAGCAATCTCTCGTTCCTTGATAGCTTTTTCTCCTTAATTTCCTTCGGAAGATAAAGGGAGAATTTTAAGTTAGGATTAAATTAATTTTTGCGACTCGCCACCTATATTTAAAAAGTCTTGCGACCGATGATAGTCATCAGGTTCCCCATCCTTGGTGTAGATGCACAACACTTCTGAACATCAAGATGAGTGGAAGCAGATGCTTCTCCTCCGACGCTGTTGGCAAAACTCTTTAAGATTTAAACCGCATGTGACGGGGCTTGATGTTGGTCTTCTTCACTCGTGGAATCTGTTTTTGTCTGTCTCGTTTTTTGCTTCCTCATTGCCAAAGTGAGAGGGTAGTACTTAACGTTTGCCTGGAGATCGCGTTCAGATTTGTAAAAGAGTTTGCTACGTAGAGTCAGTACCTCTTGCTTAAAAGATTTGGCCTCTTGCTTATCACTATGCGTGATTGTCACGCGTATCTTTGAGCACTCCAGCAAATGTTAGTCGAAAGCTGTGAACACAAATAAGGAAAATGATATGTTAATGTAATTCGTCTTTGCTGTATTTTAACTTGGAGGTAGAAGGTAGGATTGCGGGCAAAAGTCATCGTCGGTTCCTTATGCTCACTGATATCTGAATTGCGCCATTGGCGTTACTGGAGTATTGGACGTTGTTGCCGATATTGCAAAGATGCGAACTTCGGCGTGAATTTAGGAAAGCCGACGAAATTCGGTGTCTTGCAGACAAAGTGAGTTGTTCAAACAGATGGGGGTTACGTCAGTCATGAAATACTTAAAGAAATCCTCATAATTTGATCCTTAATAAGAGGCGAATTTAAAGTAATAAATTTCAATTAGCCGTAATCATTGTGCACCATGTGCAATGTCTATTAACCTCTCATTACTTTAAACATTAGAAGTAAACCCTGGAATATGTTGTTTAAGACACGCGCGATTCTATAGTTCAGAAACCGAAATAATTGACTTGTTTAATCGTACGAGTATAAATTTAAGTGACTTTCGGACTTTTACGAAAGCAGAAATTACGAAAGCGATAAATGCGGGCAGTCGTTAGTCATTTGTACTACCCAGTAGCATGTATGGAAAAGTCTCCCGGAGGTGACTGGCCAATTAATACGAGCTGATAGAGCTCACGGAAGAACATGATACGATTTTTTTGTCGGTAGAGGTGATATTTTTCTGAATGTTTCTAGCAATAACATTTTCGGTCAGGATGTAGATCTTTCTTCTACGTAATACCAGTTTTATATCCTTTAACACTATTTTGGAACAATTTTTATAAACGAGCATATTTACCAAACATTGCATGTATAAACGCTACTTTATCGGGTTTACGGCAAGTGATTTCAGCCTAAGCCTAAATTCCTTTAGGTAGAGATTAACATGTTTACCCAAGGTACTCCTCTACTGTGACTCGTTTAAAGGTATTAAAAGTTTTATCTTCCGTCTGTTTAAAAACTTGTTTCTATAACGAAAAGCAGTGTATTAGCATTTAAGAAGGCGTTTAAAAACCTTGCTGGCTTCATTGGTAGTATCTCGTTTGAAGAAACTTTTCCGTCAGCCTCTGAAAGGAAGGCCTGGACTTTTAAGTTTTGGTGCTTGCTGGTGAAAGGCTCGTCGTTGTGGACGTGTCCAGCTAATGGCCTAAATAAGCGTGTGGTACGAAACTGCATGACATTGACCCTTGCGGCAGATCTCGAGATGTCATGTTGCCGAACTACCTTCAGCCGAAGTCCTTAGTGACGTAAAACCAGGCACGACAATCCTGAAGACTGCTCATTTAAGCTAGTGTTGGTTCTAACGCCAGTTAGTGTTTTGACAATTTAGAAGAAACTGGTTCAAAGTGGTTGGCTTTCTGCGTGATACGTCGTTACAATTTGTTGTCGCTTAGTTCAGAATACTTCTTGTTTGTTGGTTTATTAAGTGTTATTCACAATTTATCACGTATCTTTTGACAACAATTTGATAACCGAATGGGGATAACTGTAACAATGAAACTAAAACTCTCAGGTCTTTATCGTTGCATAGGAATAACCGTTTAAGAATATGCTATTCCTTTGACGAAGGCCAAATAGTGTTGAAAAGGCAGATGTAATTTGCATTAGTATGAGTGATTTCGTGAGATTTGCAACAACGGCAACGCTACGTTACGTTAAAAATAACTCGTTGGTTTTGACGAAAAATTGAAATGCTGTAATCGTGCAGGTTATTTGTTGTGTGGTGCGTACATTTAATGCCTAGAAAATGCTCCATCAGAACTAAGAAGAATGGAAATTGTCGTTTTTGCCCTAGCATAAATCTTGACGCTAAGGGACCTTCATACTCCTATGAAGTCTTTTTATGGATTTCAAGTGACGGTATAAATGTGGTTTCCCGCGCGTTGATTTGGTTTAAACATAATCCGGGCCTTGATGTTGGTGGTACGAGCATGTAGGTAGGTTCGATATAAAGACTTGCTTTCAAGTAAACAAGTTTTGATAGATACGACTTGCATCGAACATTTGGCAATCAGCCCTCTGCTACCCACTCAGTAATGTCTGTGCAGAACATACGTTTGTCCGAACTAATTCAGATTCAGAGAGTATTGCAGATTTCCGGTACCAGTTCAGCTATAAAATGCAATAACTTTCTGTGCGTACTGACGTTTCCTGCGGGATTGTCTGGACATTCGTCACGTGTGCAAACGAAGTCGTTTGCAGAAAATGTCCAAGGGTGTCTTTATAAAAAAGCACATCTCTTAGAAAGATTTGGAACCTTAGAGCACTCCATGCCACTACGGTCATTTCTTTGCTGGACGTCTGCGATTGAACTGACAGAGGTACGGTCACTGATAACTTCAAGATCCTGTTGTAACAGTTTCATTAATTATAAAAATCAGAAACTTGCCGTTGCGGTACACATCTTGTGGAACGTACTTGGAAGTTCAACGCCGTTGCAGCAAGGTTAAACTTTTTTGGTCTTTTCAAAACAAATATACGAAATAAATTTAGTCTCAGTTAAGCTCTTCAAAGCGTGCTAAACAAAGTAAAATTTTAGTTTATCGTCCTTATTCCTTGACGCATAACTGTTTGGAACAAAGAAAAATTGTTAACGACCACTGGAAGATTTCAATGGACATCCTGTCCTAAAGCTTCTTACACACACTTATGACAACAAGGTTAAGTTAAGTCACCGCAATAAAACTGCAACATTCAATTTTTTGCCTTGTTACGTTATCGGCAGATTTTTTCAAACGTTGAACAGTGCACCTACACGGCTTGTGCAATTAAGAAGGTGACGTAGCACAGTTTGAACCTTTGATAAAAAGCACTGCGTTGCTGCATATTTTGAAATGACTTCTAAAATTGAAGTAATTCGTGATAAATTGTTGTGAGAAACACAGGCTTACGATTTTTAAGGGAAGTTATATAAAACTAAGGTACAGTTGTGAATATCGCTGGTGTTGGTTTTGATATAGTTTTTAGTGGCCATGCCAACCCCCCCCCAACATGCTTTACGAATAACAGTAGTGTGAATACCTATGGCTGGGAAGAGACCTCCCTTGCAGAGTTTCTTTTGCTTTCCGATTTATCCGAAGTGTTTAGAAAGGGTCTAAGTTAGCTTATATTTCCGAATGATCCCAACGTTACGCACAGGAATAATGTGTAAGTTGACAGCTTGTAGAAACATCCGTGACGAAACCGTGATTTAAAATGTATATCAAGCAAAACCATCACCAGAGAGTCGTGAATTGGGAGGCTTTACGTTTGTGCGAGGGGGGTTTACGTTTGTGCAGGGGGGCTTGGCATTCAAATTTCACAAAAGTTCCATTGATTTATAGTGTTTCATATTTCGATTTGGAGGGTCTTGGAGTTTTGTTTGGGAGGGCTAAGCCCACCAAAACCTCCCCGTGGCGACGGGGCTGATATCAGGTAATAAAAAACTCGGACGTGGCAAGGAGTACGTTGTTTAAAATCCCGTGTATGGTGCCCAGGATAACTTCTGTGGAATGAAAAACAAACGAATTGTGAAAACTGCGATTTGAAGCAAGATATTAAATGATCGTCCTTTAACGAGCAGATGTAGTTTGTGGAGCGTAAACATACGTAGAAAAGCATGCTTGAGGATAACGCAATTCGTGGGAGCGGATGAAGCTGAAGCGCTGGAAAATGACTTGGGTAGGACAGGAATAAGCCAAATTTTGTTGATTTAAGTTTAAATCCCGAACCACCTGTTTTCATAGCACTACTTGCGCAATGCATTAGTTGCCTAGTGTTGTGGGGTGCACCTCATGCATTTCGAAGCTGTGCAGTCGAAGTCGGCCATAACTTCTGTTTCAGTAGAACTTCGCGTTTCAAACGCTGTTATCAAGTGGCAACAAAGCTGTCTTCCGACCACAGTGCGAGACAACTATAGTTTGATCCAGCTCGCGACCACTGTGCTGGATTGGCTTTATTCGCGCTGATCATTCATCAGGCATCAAAGAACTGAGCCTGTGTGAATCCACCGCAAACACATCTAGCAAATAAGAACACTGGTAACTGCGTTAAAATTTTGCCTTTTTGATAAGTTGCAGTTAGGTTATCACGATTATATGTAGGGGCGACTCCAGGTCAACAGCGTCACTCGGGCTCATCACGCGGTTTATACTGACTGACAGTGACTGTGACACGGAATGCAACCTTTCGAGGCTTGCGTCACTGGAATTTCCATTTACTCTCATTCTGGCTGGCACTATCGGTACTCTGTGACGTTAGTTTCGTAACAATAAAGGAGATTTCTCATTAGAACTTGTTCATTATTGTGTAAAGTACGTCACAGAGCATTGATAACGCCAGTTGGTCCTATGCGTACTGGGCTCATTCAAATTAGCCCGAGATACCAGACAGTTTATCGTTTGTTTGAAATTATTCTCGAATGGGAACTTTCCAGAGGTTGGAATTCCAATCCAATGTTCTATGGAAATTCGTTGCTTCAAAAAACATTCAATCTGATGTGAATTATATTTTTAAAAATACTTATTTGCAGAGGGCAGCTCGGGCTCTAACAGATGAGCCCGAGGAAAGCGCGAGCGAATGATGTCAAGAGAACGCCTACTGCGAACAAACGATGTTTGTGATTCAGGTCACCTGCAGCATGAACGTGAATAGCCAGGCATGGAACGAAAATATATGAACAGTGACAAGACTCAATGAAAAGAGCCCGAGTTAACAACCTTAATCATTTCAGTGCGTGGTAGCACAAATAAAAAAAGCAAACAAGCTAGCGTTCTACAATGTAAATCGTAATTGAAGACTCGGGCTAAGCCCGAGGAACCCGAGTGACGGAGTCAAGAGTCGCCACTGATTATATGTTACAAAGGAAAATCACTTTCAGATTCAGCCAACTAGCGGCATTTTCCGATAATTTTGTTGTTAAAAGTGATAATATCATGCTAAGTAAAACTATTAAAAAACAAAAACCATTGTTGTGTAGGAAGCATAACAAGCTAAAAAGATACCCTCTAGTAGACCAACCAGTCAAGGTCATTTGAAGATTTGAGAGTATAACAACTAGAAAAGGTCTGTTAAATAAACTTTGAGCTTTTTGTATGATTGTTGGTAAAATAGATAGATTCTGTTCAACCGATTCTTTGTTGAGAAAGGTCTCCTTTTGATAAATACCAGCCAAGGTCATGTTTTATTCCACCGACCAAAGTGCCGCATTGGTTTGGCTGTAATGCCGTTTGTGATGTCCTAATTCCATTTGTTACATCATAATCGATTTCCTGTTCCATGGCAAGTTTATGCAGTTAAGGTAGTGATGGTTTGGTTCCGCTGTGATGTTTTGTTTTGTCCGTCTTGCGTCGGTTGGTCTTCGTGTGCAGCTATTCTGTGTGCTTCTGCACAAATGCCCCATAGGAAAAGGACTGTGTCTGGCTCATTAGTTCCCCAGCACAGTCGCAATGCTCAGGAGAACTCGACCCATCGCTCCCGCAACCATTCGCTGGAAACTTTATTACCCATTGTCCTAGACATTGCTAGTCAAGTTCCAGGCCAAGCTCGACCAAACGCTGGACGCGTTCCCACCCCTCCACCTCTACCTCTACCACCACTGCCACCGTCTTTCACATTAAGCAATGATGGCGCAGTATACCCGCACCCTATCGGACCCCAGCAGGCACCTGCTGGTGTCATAGCACTGCAAGCACCAGAGGAAAAAGGAAACTCTCAAGAAGCCAATTCCTCTCTCATGGCAGAGTTATTAGCCTTGAGGGGTCTGCCTGTTGTATCACCCCGGAAACGTAATATGGAATCATGCACAGCCAATGAAAGACAGGGGAGCAGGCTACAAGCTGGAACGGTTTGTCAGAAGCTTGTTTCTGTGCAGGGCAGTTTAAAACTTACCTCGTAAATGTTTTGGCGGTAAATTTGCTTGTTCGCTTTACTCTTTTTACATTAAGACGTTGCAACTCGCAGGCCGCTAAGCGCAAAAGATACAGGTCGGCGTAGATGCTGCGCTTGCATTTCTCGTTGATGCAGCGAATGCCTTCTGATATTTTGCCCGGTAGCCATTGACGTTGTTCTTGAAAATACATGCTATGCACTCGAATTTTCTCAGCATGAAGTCTACAAAACTGTATGTCTTCATTGCATGCAGTACGTTTCTCAAATATTAATCAAAAACATATAATTGTAGTGCAATGCATAGTTGGCGCGGTAATGCTGGCTGTGGAAAAAGCATTGAAAAATTCAGGCACTTTTAAATGTTCTTTCCCGTTTATATAGTTACTGTACCTTAACGTTTTAGTTCTGTGGCACTCCAAAAGTGTATCTGGAACACCAGCCGATAAATAGGCTAACTTTTGAACGTTGTTTGATAGCATCTAGCATTAGGATTGATCCGCAAAGAATTACGGCTATGGAAGCTTGATTTTGTTGACTTTACTGCGCTCCAACGGCACATAAATCTTTTTAACACTGGCTTATTTACAGTTGTTTGCGAAGCATTTAACCTTGTTTGTGCATCCGCTATTAACCGCTTTTGTTTTTCAGCTTGAAAGGTTCCCAAACAAACTGTCAGCGAACGGTGCTACCCAAAGTGTAAATGTACATCCATCAGGTGGCGTCACTTTGTCATCGAAAGCAACTTCAGGCAAAAAAGCGCCAACGCAAAACGTGGATTGCGATGAAGATTCGCGATATTTGCTGTCCTGGTATGTGCGCATCCGCGAAATTACCGTGTGATTGATCTCGATGATAAGCGTCAGTGTGCTACTGTTATGACAGGTCATTTTCCGAAAAGCGGCCTCATTAGAAGCGAAAAAAGAAAACGCCCAAATCGAGTCGATGGAAATGCCTAGTATAGAGAATATTAGAAAACGCCCACTCCGCTCGATTAGATCTTGGATTCAATAAGCAGAAAGTCGCTTAAGGATTGAATGTCGATAAATGCGGACGTAGATCTTAGGTTGATATTGGTTTTAAAAAGTTGTAATCAAACGTAATGGAGGTACTATCTGAACATTCAGTCATTTTGTAAAGTTGTGGAAAAACGATCCAATGGGTTTGTATCATCGCAGTAGTTGTGTATGATCGAGTCTATCGCTGTTGTGTCGGATGTACCTTCCCGTGAACGCGATTTTGAGTATCAAATTCGAACTGGATAGATTCCAATTTTTACTACAAGCAGCGTATTCACACACGAGTATTCGTAAAACCATCGAAAAAAGACAGTAACACGACCATCCCGCTCGTTGAAAACACATCTTAAAAAGCAGCGTTTGATGCTCCTTCCGTAAAGCAGCATATTAACCTTTGGCTGTGAATCGCAGCTTGGACGAAGTAAACCTCTCTGATAAAGAGAAAGAGAAGCAAAGCTGCGAGGATATTGAGCGGAGTCGATTTGTTCAAGAACTATTGTTATCCATGCTCGGGACAAGCGGTGACGAGCACGCATAACAATAGTTCT
>Ga0210059_1008077_pt1 | contig 16660 bp, 15 predicted proteins | sample Ectturendosymbi2_FD_188042 | JGI IMG/M metagenome (GOLD analysis project Ga0210059, IMG submission 188042) | Ecteinascidia turbinata endosymbiont from Florida, USA - Sample 2 (SPAdes) (version 2) | ecosystem: Host-associated > Tunicates > Ascidians > Unclassified | place: Key West, Florida...
TGTTGCATGCACACGTGTAATTTCCTTTGTTGTTTTGGCAAGTGGCATTTGCATGGCAAGAATGGTTTCCCGAAACACATTCATCGATGTCAGTGCAATTTGTTCCATCACCTGTGAATCCTGTGTTGCATGCACACGTGTAACTTCCTTCGTTGTTTGTGCAAGTTGCATTTGCATGGCAAGAATGGTTTCCCGAAACACATTCGTCGATGTCAGTGCAATAAGTCTCGTTTCCAGTGTAACCTTGGTCGCATGTGCATGTAAAATTTCCAATGGTGTTGCTGCAGAATGCTTTGGGCTGGCAACTCCCGTCTTGTGCACATTCGTTTTGATCTGTCAAACAATTTCCGTTTAATGTAATGTTTGTTCACATTGAATTTCTTTTGATGGTCTTTTCATTACCTGTAATTTCTGTAATTGGAGTTGTGGAAACAGTTTCGTTTCCTTGTCTTATGTTTCCTTGGATGGTAATGCGCACATCGGGTGGTATTTGCATTTGTAGACACGCCTGTAAAATCGTTACTTTCACTTTGGTGCCGACACTCTGCCAATGATTGCACTGTGTTAAACTCAAGTTGTTAAGTAAAAAAACACAAAATAAATGATTAATTCCCTGTGTAGCGATTTCTCGCTGCTGGTAAGGCTGGATCGGAAATTCCTGATTGTCACGCTGATTCCGCACTGACTTATGAACCCTCACCTGGCCTCCGGATCTGTCTACGGCCAAATACTGAAACGTTCTTGAGAAATCCTACCTATTGAGCGCAACTTAAAGAAACCCCTTTGGTTTACACAACTGCTGCCTAACACACGTTAGTCTGTGCCACATGTTACAGAAACTACAACGAAGTTTTCGAGCAGCAGAAATACAAAAGCGTTACGAACACAACATTTCCCACGTAAAAACTGAATGTTTTGTAACACAGCAGTGGCAACCCACTGTAAACCAAGCATAAAGTTCGCAGAGGTGGACTAAACCCAACCAACGCAGTCTCGAATCAACATAGCAATATTAGGAGTTTTTGTGGACCCATTCTACCAGCGAAAGCAAAACCCAAGTGAACCACGCTGTCCAAAACCAACTGTGTTTGCAAGGCAGGATTTTTGCTTCGGAAGCGCTACGACTCGTTCGCGCCACTCGCAGTCAGCAGATAAAAAAGGAGTGCAGGCCGCTTTGGTTGCCAACATTCTTCTCCCTACGGCAAAACCATGCTTTTACCGCTTCGGAAGCAAATGGCGGGTTCGCCACTAATCAAAATAACATCATCGCTGAACTACAGTACAATCGCATTGTGAATCTAACACCTAAGGTTTGAATATTTAAAAAAACAATCAAAGAAATCATTAAACCTTGGCGTATTGTTTATTTTTGTGGTTTATTGTTTATAATTTGCTCATCGCAAACGCTGGATGGCCAATCAAGGACTCAAAAATTGTTGAATTTCGCCTAGTTTTTTTTTAATAGAAGCAGAAAGCTTCCTCTTGCGGTTGGCGCTCCTGGCCAGATATATTGGCCAAAAAGACATGAACCTACCCTTATTATGATAACCCACAAAAAACTCCAACACAAAACTCTCAAATTTTTTCAGTCGAACCTAGAATACTTTCCACATATTTAGAGGGTTTGAACACCTCTCTTGATCTATTGCCTGGCGAGTTGTGTCTCAAATTGTCCATGGCAACATATCTGCTTCTGCAGTACCTAAAGTGTTTCAAAGAATGCATACTTTTGTTTTCGTTTTATTTAGTTCACAACCTAATTTTTTACAATGTAATTCGACACTTTTGATATGATCTGAATATTTTGATATTGCGTTTTCCAACTTGATAAACGACTGATTTTGCAATGGATATACAAAAAGAAGTTTGTAGGACCCGAAAAATTGTGCCCCAATTCCATGTTTCACTTCGGTAACATTTAAATGTTTTAAATTTTTTCGATCCAAATGAGTCCCAGCCAAATTTTAATATTTTCAAAAACATTCAATATATCCAGAAGATAACCCAGTATATGACGATGCCCAGTGCCGCCGCTACCATTAGGCGAACTAGGCGGCTACCCAGGCTGCTGAGCAAAATTGTGTGGTTCAGAAAGTGACGAACGTACACCATAAAAGGGAATGAACATGATGAAAGGGAATGAAACATACGTTCATGCAGTTTATGACAAGATAAAGATACTACACTGCTTCAGGTTTGCTACGGAAGGGTTAATATTTTTCCTATTATTCTCATGTTCACATATACGAGGCAAGCTATGTGGCAATTTGGTATTATTTTCATTACATTTTTAATGTACAAAACATCCTTCGTATTTCTGTGCTGTGTGTGATAAGTAGAGTAAGGATCGTTGTATAGGAGGGGTGGAGGCCGGAAAGGATCTTGCCTAGTGTGCTCACAAATCTATTAATGGTCTCCTGTCAGGACCAACAAAGCATGCCCTCCAGGACATATTTTACCAAGCTCATTGCAAAGCTTTAAGCGTAGCCTACCACCTCGGTTCTTTTCATTTCCTGATTCTTAATTTTTCCTGACTGCGCCGCTTCTAACAGAGGTTTATGTCGAAGCCTTAACTTAATCATGTTTCAATCATCAAGTGTGGTCAGCTTATGAAACGCTGCCGAAATGGCAGCATTATTGGCAGTAGTAGCCTAGTTTAATTTATGTAGCAAAGAAATACCAGCTGGTAAGATAACTAGCATTGGTGATCTTCGCAATGTCAAAGCTTTGTAGCGCATGTCGAACGTCGTTAACTGTTGCGACAACAGACTGTAAAAAGTGTTTGAGGTCTATGCTAGAATTTTTTTATGTGTATGCTGCGACGCCTCTTACTTGTTTAGATAATGTTTTGATGAACTTGGTGCTCAAATAAACTCGGCATGCATCGAATGATTTCGTTTGATGTTAAATATTGTCTTCAAAGGGTCTTTTGGGTAAGGGGTGCTGGAATGGACCTTGTCTAGGACGCAACGGCAAATTTAAGGTATACAACAAGTTAAGAGAATGTGCGTGTTTACGTTTATACAGATCATTGAGTAGGATGACGTCATTCACCATGAGGGACTCTGAAAATGGATCTGCGAAAGACGGTGGAATGGTTTGCGCCGGCCCTGAAAAAAACCAAAGTCATTCCACGATGTAGTACATATAAGCTTCCCTCAGACTGCAATACAAGCACTTAGATAACGTGCTACTTTCCCGAAAAATCTTGCGCACGACCATGAGCTGCATTGGTGAACGTGCTACATTTCTTCAGTTCTGCAATTTTGAACTAACTGGAAATCTTTTTCATCATCAACATATTGAATGTGACATTCTGCTTAACAGAATTGGCGTTGCTAACTCGTGGTTGTTTTTGTACATGTGGCCTGCCTTGTGTCAACCTGTGATTTGTACCTAAGGAGTTCTGCCGAGGGTGCTTGCGTACAGATTGTAATTCCATGGCCAACAGGGGAGCGCTATTGCCTGACAGGGCTCCAGCTATGGACAAACATTCTCTTTCAAAGGCAGAATGAATTTTTTTAGAAATAAAAGGCTATCAGTTAAAGTGTTGGACTGGGTAACGCATTACTTCTAATTAACAGCTGCCTTGTCTCGAATTAAAATTTGTTGAAGAGACTGTCCCCTGTCACAGACGTTGAACTTCAAACTTTCCTGACGTTCGTTGAATTTCATCGGAGATGAAGTGTTTTTTCACTTTTCCTTGATTAAGCACTCTGTGCGGTTAGTAAAGATTTCAGATCAATAAAAGTAACTGGGACAAGAAGAAATTCAACCATAAAAACCATGGATATGCACAAGAGTTGGTGGGAACAAAAAATCGATTTAAAAATTGGAGAGATTTGCGGTGTGAAAGATGCCCAGTAATTAATTACAAAAGGACAAAGCTCACCAAAATTCGCGCAGAAGTGCATCTGCTTGCCAATGCCTATTAATCTCTTCGTTCTTTCACTCATGAACACCATACCAAAGGTATTTACATGTCTCCACCTGCTGCAAGGCAATTGCTGCTAACTTACGCCTACACTGTCTTGGGCTTCTCCAGAGGCATAATACCTCGGGTTGTTGGTGCTAATTGTCTGAAAACCGATACGTGGACACTAAAAACACTAATCATAGGATGCACGCAACTAAACTGTCCGCAAACAGCAAACAGTTAATTTGGCAGCTCTAAACAGCGACACCCTCATTCACTCGATTGTAATACATGGACTATGAAGAAGAGAGGTGACAACACACCCCTACTGAAATCCAACAACCACAGTGTAGACATATGTCGAGATGACAACAAACGTTTAAGTATACAATGGCTTGAGAGGCAGTAATAGGGGCCCGTCAACACTGCGTTCCGACAAAAAAAAGCATCTGGAAATCATTAGCACTCTCTCAACTTGGGAGTTCCTCCCAAGATTTTTCAAACATCTTTTTAAGAGTGAAAACTTGGTCTGTAGTGCTGCTGTACGAAAATCACACTTGACATCATCTAGGATTGGTTGAATTATTTCATGGCACCCGTTTCAGGACATTTGGAATACGGTTTCTCAAGGAGGATAAGCCGAGAGTTTCATTGGTAGTTTGTGCATTCTTTCCTGTCTTTTTTCTTGTGTATGGGCAAGACCATCAGTTTGCCGAAGTTTCGATTCCCTTCAAGCATATTGTGACATTTGAGACCCGTTAGTAGCAGCGTCTACTGTAGAGTCAAGGTTTTTTGTATTTTATGTTGATTTTTTTATAGCTCTCAGTGTTTTGACAGCTAGAGAAATTTTGGCTGCGGTGATTGTGTTTTCCACCCCAAAATGTACCTTTTTTGTTTCCCATGCTGTGAGAGTGTCTGGAGTAGAAAAGGAAGGGGGTCAGGGTCTGCAATTGTACGGTTTTCAATTGTGTTCCGGTTCGGGTAGCGAGAGGTTTTCCCCAACCTCCATTCCCCGACCCATATTTTTTGTTTTTTGATATATTTCCAGTTTTTCATATTTTTTGCGTTATGGTAATATTGTTCATATTTTCGTGTTATGGTAATTTTATCAATCATTAGTTTCATATTTTTGTTGTTTTTTCGTGTGTTTGATATTTTTTGTGTTTTTCAACGTTTTTTTCCGGTTTTTTAATATTTCAACATGTTTTTGATTTTGGTAACATTTTCGCGTTATGGTAACATTTTTCATATTTTCAAGTTTTGATAATATCTTCATCTTTTTTTATTTGTTTCACATTTTAAAGATAACTTGTTACTTTGAGCTTTTGTCAAAGCTGGCTACTTCATTTCTCTAACCCGTCACTGGTTGTGGAAGGCCAAGGCGCGCCAGGGCATGTCACGTTTCAATCCGATAAGCAAATATTCACACACCTGGCCAAGATCACTTCGCTTGAACGTCATTCGAGATGACCATGGAGACGCCAGCATCAAAGCAAAACGCATTGACAACCTGCTAACTTCATCAGTTCTTTTGCGTAGCATTTCTCTTTGACGTTTATCGTGTTTTAACAAAAGCAAACAGAAAATTAATCATTACGATTGCTTTAAGGTAAAGCGCGAAACACTTTACAGTTAGTCATTAATCAGGTTTACTCTGTTCTGTAGCAAAATTAATATAACCGTATCATTTTTTCGGAACAACATTTCAACAAAATTTGCCTGTGTTCCAATGCCATCGTTAACATTTCGTTTTGCATGCACATGTGTAACGTCCATTGGTGTTTGTGCATTTGGCATTTGCATGGCAGGGAGGTGGTGATGAATCACAATTTTTGCTGTCAGTGCAATTTGTTCCATCACCACTGTATCCATCGTTGCATTCACATTGGTAATGTCCATTGATGTTTGTGCAGTTGGCATTTGTATGGCAGGGAGGTGGTGATGAATCACATTCGTTGATCTCATTGCAATCTTTTCCAATACACTGTATCCTTTGATGCATTCACATGTGTAACTTCCAATTGTGTTGCTGCAGTTTGCGTTGGCGTGGCAAGTGCTGATATGTGCAAATTGGTTTTGATCTGTTATTTAGAAAATTTAAGGGTTATATTTCACAATTTACTCTACATTTTTGCATATGTTTTTTGTATCCTGCAATTTCTGTTAACGGGCTTGTGGTGAAGTTGTCGTTTCATTGTCTTATTTTTCCACGCACGGAAATGTTCACATCAGTTGGGATTTGCGTGTGTAGACACACCTGCAAAATGGCAGGTTTTAGTTGTTTTTTTGTTTCGTTTTTTTTCCACCAAATGATTGTTCGTTTGATTGTATAACTCTTCCGTTTCGAATCTAATCAAGGATCGTATGTTCTTTTTAATGGTATTTGCATTCGGTTTTGAAATTTTGAACAAAAGTGATCGTTTATCGTTAAAAAATATCATTTTTTCCTATTTTCTCAATGAATTTTCTCACACATTGTTGATTTTCTTTTCTAATTTATATATATATGCAGTTGTGGAAGAAGGCTTTGTTTATACGCTGTTTGTTCAACGCATTTATACTTTTGTTTTTGTTCTGTCTATTTCACAACAATTTTTGCAATGTAATACAACATATTGTGGTAAGATGTGATTGTAATGATAATGCAATTTCGAACCCGTTAAATCACTGATTTTGCAATCGATTAAATTTTGACAAACAGACACAGTTTTTCGTTTTTCTAAAAATAAAAGCGGTTTGTTCAGCATGAAAATATATACAAATGGAGATTGGTTTGCATTATTTTTTAATTGAAAACTTAAATGGAAAACCTAAATTAAAGTTAATGAAAAGACCGAAAAGATGATTTCTTGGCTATTTGTTTCAATTTGCTTATACTATAGGCAACGGTTTCAATATTGCTTCTGTGCAAAAGTTCTTCCGAGCTATTTTTGAATCCTTTAAAATACCAACCAATGTTTCTGGAATTTTTGACTGAGTTGTTCATGAGATGGCTCTGAGTAACAAAATGCAGACAAACATTTCTGCTCCCTTTCTCATACAATAATGTGTTGCCCAGTTTGTCTGATAAAGTGTCAAACAAAGCATTGGTGTGGTGAAGAAAATGTGAACAACCCTTGATTTTAGGCCACAGAATTGATGAATAAAAATCTTAGCCAAGGTTTCCAAGCGAGCAAATACTGTAAATTGCAAAGTTTCTAGAAGCGCACATATATTTTTAGCTTTCTTCACAACTTTTCACGAAAACATCCTTCAGAGTGTGTGCTGTAACTTAATTTTTGTCGCAAACATTCGTTATATTTTATGCTTGAATAATTTTTGAAGTCAACAACATTTGAGACGTCATGTAAGCGACAGTGTTATTGTGACGCAAGGTCAGAATACCAGCTACAAATAGAGGAGAAACCTTACTTTTTAAAGTAAAGCCAGCTTACATTCCAAATCAGTGCATTTCGTGATGTTGATTTGAAGACTATAGACTTGTACCAGTTGAAACAGACGCAGATCCTGCGCGTGGCAAATATTTTATAACGCTAACGTAATCCACAAAACTATGTTTGTCCACGTAAATGTAATCGCTGTGACTCGAGAGGGCAACATCCGGCATCAAATTTCCCTGCCGAGATTGAACGCATAGGTGTAGGAGCAGGGAAATTTTTGGGGATGCAAAAGATTTTTGACCGAATTTCCCAAACTTGCCGGAAAAAATTTTAGGTCACTTTTTGTGCGAATATTTTCTCATGATGACCGTTTTTGGGATGACTTCCACAAAAATGGTCTTCATGTGATTCTGCACACATTGGGCGCCATTGTTTTCAAATCAAACTACTTCGGGCGCCATTTTGCCCGTATTTTCAGGGAGTTTGCACAGATTTTCAGGGATTTTGTGTCCATGTACGGCTTTTAAAGACAATGGCAAACAATGCCAAAGCAAACGGTTCTCTTTCTGTTCAACAAATCTGGTTGTTTGGAACAAAATAATTGTTGACGACATAATTGAAGGCAATTGGGGCTAAGGTACGTTTGCTTATCTGGATAGGATTAATCGACAAATGTGTGAAACAGAGCTGGAAATCTCTCAGGTCTTCTTTATGCACCGCAACAAACGAAACATCTCACGAGCGTTTTTTTAATTTCCGACGCGATAGTCATTTAGATTGTCTGTTCTGGCGTGACTCACTGAACAATTGTATAATGTTTTTTTTAAACGACACGTGCATAAGTACGACCCCTTCAGTAGATAATGTTGAGCTGGTCAGAACACATCACAATTACGCTGTTGTCAGACACCCCTATGGCTGTAAAACTACTATGTCCACTTGTGATTGGCTCCAACGGGAGTTAACCCTCAAAACCAAGAAACTTCCAATGACTTGGTTACAACTGGAATTGGCTCTGAGCTATCTTCGGTGGAATTGGAATCCACCAACAGTGGTAGCACTCAAATTGTGACAAGTGTTCCAACTAGTGATCCTGTCCAGAGCCAAGATCAGAATAGTGTTGTAAACTCACCAAGGAGTAAACTGCAAACGCCACTTCATTGGCGTTTGACGCGCACCAAACGCGCACTTCATTTGCATCTCTGAATATCCTTCGAAAAGTTTCTCCTTCGAAAAGTTGTAGAGTGCGTAAGGGCTCGCGCCCACATGAAAATTTATTGACTCCCCCTCGGGAGGCATATCTCCTGGTTAAGAAACACTGATTTATAGCATTTCGTAATGTTTTTGTTAGTTTGAGTATTTACTTTAAAATCCCCGTAACACTTGTATCGGGTGAAAGAGGTTTTTCAGAACTAATTGAAACTAATATTTAACAATTTCACAAGAGAGATTAAACAATTTGGCAATGCTATCTACAGACAATGATATTGCTAAAATCGTTGACCTCAAAAATATGAGAGACTTTGCAAGTAAACAAAACCTGAAAAGCCTTTTTCTAAAAAATCTGTGTATAAGCATTATGCGTGCAATTGTAATACTTGGTATTTTAAAAAAGTAATTAAAACCTTCATTGTCTTCACAAAACTTTAGTATATCAAGCATTTGATTTTTTGGTTAAAGACGAACATACTACACAAAATAAAATCATATATGAACCTTTACTTATGTATAGAGTGGGGGCCCGGCCATCAGTTTTCTAATTGGGCCCCGCAATTCCTAGCACCGGCCCTGCGGTCAGTAACAGGTCATCACCGTGCTCCTGCAACAGTTCCCACATCCCAAAGTTTTCCACGAGGAACCCAGTCGTATGATTTGTCGAGGTCGATAAAGCATATGTAGACATCTTTGGCATACTCTCAAGATTTCTATATTTACTGGAGAGTGATATTTAGTCTGTACTGCTACGGCCGGGACGAATACCGCACTGAGCATCATTCAGCATTGGTTCCATTATTTCGCGGCATCTCCTTTTCAAGGCACTTGGCAACGTAATTGTTAATTATTCGAAAATTCCCAACAAGCATCGCCGGCCGCACAAAAAGCCCTCGCCGTACACATGCAGCCCCGGGCCGCGTGTTTAAGACCCCTGTTTTAAAGAATGCTGCACGCTTGCGTGTTTCGACTATATAAAATCTAATATTTTGACTCAGGCCCCAGCGGTCTGAAAAGAGTGTCAAGCTTTCAAAAATACTTACAGTGAGAGTGAAGTGTATCGACACATTCTTAACACCTAATGCTACTTTCAAAAGTGTGAAATAGAATTGCGTGCCATTCGCAAATGATTATCGGTTTTCAAATAACAACTAGTAGCATGCATGCTTGAAGAGTGTGGAAACAAATAGAACAAGTGGAAAAGCCAACAAAACCAAGATGGGCCACATGTATGTGATGAAATCCCACTAAATACGACCTTGAATAAACAGCAGACGGGCGTGTAGTTTCCTTGGTCTGGTAACGTTTGGTTTCTTTTTTGATACACTTGTCAGCGTCGAAGGCCAGGAATTAACTGGGTAGTTATTTATGCAAGGGGCTCTGACTTGTACTATTTTATCTGATTGGGTTAAAAGCAAGCCTGTAGGGCATGAAGCGACCTGCATTGCATTCGTTCGTGTCAAATTGTAACATTAGTAGATTTTACGTTTTTTGGTAAATTTTTGAATTTTGTCAACCGGTTTTGTTGCCGCAAACTAGTATTACTAACATTTAAGTCAACCTCGTACCATTAAACAGCTAAATGGATCGCAAACTATAGGATACGTCAAAAACCATTTCTTTTGATCGTTAAAATTAAGTAACCGAAGATCGGTAAAAAGACAAAGTTAAATATTCTGCAGGTATAGGAATCAGTGAAAAATGCAATTTTGTACGACTTATCTGCAACGTTTGTGTTGTCACACAAACGCGGCTTGAAGTAGGGTTCAGTCATAAATATTTCTTTAAATTTTTTATTCATATGATTCTTCAAATACCTGCATTCGAGACGAACTATCGATTTCCGATAAATTGATTGAAAAATATGTTCCCAATATGTTGAATGAGTACGATTCAACCCTTTCCACATTTTGTGTAAAACTAATGCACAAACCGCTGTTGTTGTTCAAGAATTCAAAATCAAACATTTCCCGAGGAAGTGCGTCCGTAGCTGTGAAGGAAACAAACTTTGAATAAAATGAATAAATCCTGATTACTAAAAGCGTTTTACAATCATTTCTGGAGTTGTTGAAGAGTAAATCTTCACTGCATCAATAGCTTGACACATAAATGAGTACAAAGTAATTGAATAAAAAAAAATTGGTTTGAAAATGACGCATCACTTTCAAGATTACGTGGTCCACCTGATATTGATTCATGCCACTTTTATTCAAAACCTCCCAAACATTTCAAAAAAACGGATATTGATTTTAACGATTCGAAGTGATTTTTAAGTGCCCGGAAGATTTTTTGCAAAACGTTCCCTGATAACAAATTAAGTAATTATCAAGCTGATACTGCGTTCAATCGTTTTTAGTTGAGACTGTTGTGTAACATTTCTCGAAAGAGGTTTTGAGGATCTCTACACAACGTAAAAAAATAAATGTGGTGTTGCAGTAGCAGATGACTAATTTGGGCACGAAGTAGACAGTCTGCGATTACATTTCGTATGTACTTGAAACCAAGTTTGCGTTGTCGGAGCCGGAATCGGAGCTACAAGGAGTGAGAGGTTTTTGGGTGGAGTCGGATTCAAAAGATCAAGAAATATCGGAATCGTTTTTTTATCCGACTACCACTCCGGAAGACTCATTGAATCAATTTATACATTGCACTCCTAGGTTAGGAATCCTAACTCCTGCCTGTTGAAATAGTACAGCTTCTTTTGAAATTTTTATGGAAACTGATAATTCTTGCTGTGTAGTCCACAGCGTACAGTGTGTACCACGATTTCTTTTGATTGCTAGTTGCTAAAAAGTTGCTGACAGCCAATCTTCATTCATGCTATGCTATGGAGTCGGAATCGATGTCGGGAACTGGAGTCAAAAAATTTTGAAAAGGCTGGAGTAGGAAATTTTAAAAAGGTCGGAGTTGGAGTCGGACATTTTACCTCCGCCTCCGCAACCCTGCTTGAAACATTTCATGAAACATTGAAAAACCGTAACAAGGAAAACTTTTAACAAGGACATGTGCTTGAGACCTTCACAACTGGATTGGAACTTCAATGCAAACAAACTGTGTCACCTACAGCAAGTTTAAATTCGAATTACTTTGGATATTTCCAATTAATTTTCCGCTTCAGATTATTTTTCTTATTATTGAAGTATAGCGGCAAATAACTCAAAAAGCAAACAAGCAGCAAATTCAAAAGTGCAAACATTTGCACATACGCTAAATTTTCGTTCGATTTCTTTCCATTTAAATTGCCATTGTCAAAGGACTTTATGCATTCTGTATGACTAAAAAACAACACCCGCACGCCCCTTGTCACATTTAGCCACAAATTGCCACAACCGCTCCAAACATAACACGTCACGATTTTGTACCCCCGTTCATATCAATGATGCACAATTATGCCTATTACATGTATTTTACTTCTGTGCCTGTTTTGTGATTGAATGAAAGTTGAGTCCACAGCAGCGGTGCTCGATAATCTCATATGTTTTTGCTTATTTGCTTGTGGCTCTGCACCTCACTTCTGTGCAGAAGTGCACCGCATGGACGTGGGCAATTTTGCGGGAGTGTCGAGCATAGATGGAATGGTCAGGAAAGTGTGCGAGACGATGCGCAGCTTTTGCTGACGTGGGACAGGTCAGGGCTTGTAAATGTGGGTAGTACAAGGAACACAGATATCGGTGATTTCTAAGCAGCCATTCGAGCTAGTTTTCAAAATACTGTAGGTTTAAAAGTTTCATTTGCCAGACACAACAAATTGTGTCGACAAAAAATAATTCACCCCTTACTCCTCATAACAAAGCATCACAAAAATTACAAAAGCCCCCTTACTTCGAGCGTGACGTCATTTGTGAACGGCGCTTTATGAAAATTGCCAATTTGTTCTTTGTGAATAACTGAATAACTTATTTTATTGTTGCTTGATACACAAATCTACGCAGCAAAACTGGGAAACATTGCTGCAACTACACAGAATGCGTTTCCGTGTAGTTGCAGCAATGTTTATATAAATTATGTTGCTTTATCTTCCATCCTCGAGCGAAAAGGAACAGTTCGTTTCCAAAGGGCGGTAGTTCTAACACTACCTCATATTCAGTTTTGTATCCCTGCGTAGAATGCATTTTTATTTCTTAATTTCTTTAATAAATTAATCATTAACACGTATGTTGAAGCTTCGTGTTACCTATAGACATCAGTAGTAGCCATCAATGGTGAGGTAAATGTTTGAAGTAACCTAAAATTTGTGACACTGGAATGCAAGCATTTCATCATGTCCCACCCGGGATGGGCCATATCGTCTTGACGACGATGAGCTCGGCGCTTCTTCAATTTTTTCTGTGTAGCTTGCGTCTGACAGTGAATAACAGTAACTCAGAGAGACACGCCATCTGTTGCGATTGGCAGGAAAATGTTTCCCAGAACTGTGGAGAGATGTGGAAGCTGACCATGTCGCGCTTAATGACGTCTTTATAGAGCAGTTTGGGTCTGCCAGTCCTACGAGGCGCGTTACAGAACTTGCAGTAGAGGATATCCTTGCGCAGACGACCATCTCCCATACGATGGGCGTGGCCCAACAAGCGCAGACGTCGCTCGCATTTACAAAACTCAAAATTTTGCAATAACTACGAAAGGATAACTCAAAGTTCCTAAGTGCATATACAGATGCAAACAATAAATGCAACATTATTTCGTTTATGAAACATGATTTCGAACTCATCACATACATTTATTCTTGCGATGTAAGCCAAACTGAAACTCGACATTTTCTTCTTCCGATAGCACGAAAACTTAGCTTTAAGAATGTTTAAATTCAAGGCAATAGAAAGTTGGTCATAAATCATTATATTTGAATCAAACCCTGTTCCAACATTTTACAGCTTACTATAAAAGATACATAACATTGGAAAACATAACAAAAAGTTCCATATTATTCTTTTTCTCGCGCACATTTAACAACTAAGGAATATCTGCCCCACCGTTATTGTTTACTAACTTGAAACTGCTGTACTTTTTGTCAAATATTTTGTTTGGCTAGTTGCATTCAGTTTGTTTGATGTCTACTGGCATTGCAAACATCGCTATACTGTTGTGGAAACTGGATACCTTTCATGGGATTAGAGACCTACCCCTTAAGCTATTGGCTAGTTACTTGCAGGGTCGTCAGCAGTACACTGCGGTTGGGGACATAGATCATCTATGCTTGAAATAACCCAGGGGGTACCCCAGGGGTCATCACTTGGACCCTTGCTATTTGCTCTATATGTAACTGATTTACTAAAAGCATCTGCATTCAACTCTCCTCTTTTTGCTGATGATACTGTTTTGTCTATTTCAAGCGGGAATTGTATAGAATTGCAAAAATTAGTTAATACCGAGTTACAGAAAGTAGGTGAATGGATGCGCTTCACCAAGTTGTCTCTAAACTATTCAAAAACGTCTTATATGCTCATAGGTCCCAGAGGCAAGTGACTTCATGACTTTACTGTAAAAATTAATGATAATACTATATCCCAAACAAACTCCACTAAATGCCTGGGGGTGCACATTGATGATAAACTTACGTGGTCAGACCACATTACCTTGAGAAAACTATCTCGCGCAGTGTTGGAATTTTCTATAGAATTACACACTATCCAAACCAAAGAGCACTCAAATCCCTGTATTTTAGCATTGTCTATAGTTATTTGCAATACGCAATTGGAGCTTGGGGTGGCGTCGTTAAGACAAGCCTTCGACGGTTGAATGTATTGCACAACAAAATAATAAGCTATGACCTATAGTTCCTTCAGATCCTAGTTAGACCCACTATACAAGTCTCTTAACCTCCTTGAAGTGGAAGAAATATATAATCTGGAGATAGGTAAGATTTTGCATAAAATTCACTCTGGCAACCCACCTGACAATTTTAAGCAACTATTCACTCCCTTGAGTCAAAATCATTTCTATGCAGCCCGTAGGCTACACGAGGAGCGTTCTTCTGGCAAGCAGCATCAAATAAATACGGAAAAAGATCAATAAAACATCTTGTCCCCAAAACCTGGGACTGCATTGATCCCTCTTTGTACGAGCTTTCCTCATTTACATTCAAAAAACGTCATAGAGATAACTTAATCGCCGCGTATTAATTTAGAAAAAATGGTGTTGATGCTTCGCACTCCAAATTTACATTCATTCCTCCCTTTACAGCAAACATAATTTTGCCTCTTGTACATATTCCCGTGATTTTTACACTTGAACTTTTCTCTCTTTGTGTGTGTGTTTGTGTGATTTGTTTCTTCTGTGTCGCTGCTGGTGTTCTGGTGTTCTTTTGTTTTGCAGGAGCAGCAGCAGCGCGTGAGGCTCAGCGGATCGCGTCTGGTGGTGGATGACGTTCGAACACGGGACTTTCAGAATACCTGACCACAGGAGATTCCAGCCTCTCCATTCCAAAAATATGATGGCTGCAGCCTGCGTTTGATGACTTATCCTTATTCTACAACCGCTGCAAACATTTGTAGAGCTTGCCAAATGCGAAAGGGTTATGACAACCCAGGCAGAGTTTCATTTTAGCTGGGTTTATACTTTTCTCTGCCACCCCAGGATCTGAGCAACCCATCCACCGAGAGAGACTGGTTGCAACCCAGCACTCTCTGCGCAACTGTGTTGATCATCTGGCAGCTCTTTCCTACATAGGCTATACAACACTACGTAAATTTGGTTTGCTATACACCTTTATCCACCAGTCAAGGGGCAACGATTCGATAACCTTCCGTTTTTTTGGTGCCCTGGCGATTTTGCAATTTCTGTGGTTTCTTTATCGTCTTTGAAATGCTCAATTTTTGCCAAATAAACTCAACTTAACTCGCGCTTCATACATATATCGAACAATATACAAATTGCAGTTTTTATCCACACATCAACAACAAGTCCATGGTCTGTAGAAGCCTCGTCCTCACACAATATTATTTTTTGTGACAAGCATTGCAACATTTGGCTATAGCTCATTACCATCATTACGCATTCCCATCTCATGCTGTCACCAATTACTAACAAAATAATTTTATAAAACAAACGCAAACCATTCGTTTGTGGCAAAGCTACGCGAACGATTGCTGCCACGTGAACTTGCCTTTAAATATGATCTTGTTCATATCTCAACTTTATTCATCGAATGAATTCATTCCCACACATACTTACATTTTTCCTTTTTAACAACAGATTATTCAGATTTTTTATATAACAACTGTCCTCTCCCAACTGCAAGAATAATCTCTTTTAGGAGGGAGATGGCACAAGTGACTCCTGTTCTTTTCATCCTCCTACTCCCAAATTCATCGTGATAACAAGTTCCACTTGGACCATATCAGAGCATTCCAAGGCTTATCTCAAAACTTGCTCGATAGTGCCATCCGACTGTGGTGGTAATGTTGTGCATTCGTTTAGGTAAGGGGGTTCTCAACCTTTTTCCCCCGTTTACCCCTTGCCATCGTCAAAATAATATTTACCCCCTGTTTTTGTTTACTCACTAACGCTGTAGAAAAATGTACAACAGTATCAACAAATTGACCTCCAGACTAGGTAAAATTTACCCCATGGGGTAAATTTAATCCCGTTTGAGAACCCCTGGTTTAGGTGTATGTGGTGGGACAAGCATCGAACAACGTTTATTTTTTGTTTGTTGCTTTAACTTCAATACCATCGAAACATTAAAGTAATGTTTCAAAGCTTATAATTTGGTCACTCACTCTTATGTTCGCAAAAAAAATCGCAACAATTACCGCAAAAATCGCAACAATTACAAAAATTCTGAAAGAATCGCGAGCAGGTATTTTATATAGGAATAATTTTTCTTCATGAAAAGAATGATTTTTTAATTAGTGTTCTCTGCAAAAAAAGTTATACATGGTTTTCTTAAGAACAGACCAAAGCAGTTTGTGCCAACCAGTGAAGTAAAATAAAGAAAAATACAAAAAATATTAAAGCAAAATATGGTGAGAAAAGCAACAGATTAAACTGGTTGTTGTAGATTTTTCAGAAAGGTTTTAAAAAAATCGTAAAACGAATGCAAACACAGGTCACTGTGCATGTAGGATATTACAAAAGATGTCAACAACTTGCCCTAAACGAAAATCATTCCCTGCAATCCCTGGGAATAGTTTTCCTGCAATACTGATCCCTGCAA
>Ga0210059_1008078_pt1 | contig 16660 bp, 5 predicted proteins | sample Ectturendosymbi2_FD_188042 | JGI IMG/M metagenome (GOLD analysis project Ga0210059, IMG submission 188042) | Ecteinascidia turbinata endosymbiont from Florida, USA - Sample 2 (SPAdes) (version 2) | ecosystem: Host-associated > Tunicates > Ascidians > Unclassified | place: Key West, Florida...
CATGTGATCAGGGGTGGATATTAAGGGAGGTGAACGAAGCGGTCGCCTCCTCCCCCCTTTTAGCGATGCCGTGTGGGCCCACATTTTGAGAGTTTCGCACTTGGTTGTTTCTGCAGTGTTTTTTTTTAGTTTATAAATCACTCCAGAGCCACATTTAATAAGCTCTGAAGCAAGCCATGTGTTTGACAACATGAAGCAAAAATTGTGCCAAAAGAGGCCTCTCAACAACTTGAATGTGTAGACAAAGAACAATTCAAAATCAAATGACTTCAAAAATATTTATAATGTTAAATGGACTTTCATGCAGAAGTAAATTCCCAGACAAAATGTAACTTGGTTTCAGGCGCGTAACCAGAAATTTTGATGGGAGGGGCAAACAACATTCAGGTCTCAACATATAATGCCCCTTGTTTTTAAGCACCATAAAATGTGTCTTTTTCTGGCACTTCTTTTTTTCTGTTCAGGTTTAAGGCGGCAAAGAGATAGTCTGCTTTCATTGAATCCAGGGTTGCGGAGTCGGATTCCTTACAACGCTAGTAGTCGGATTTTTTTGTCCGACTCCGGATCTCCATTTGATCAGTTTTTACATCGCACTCCTAAATTTTGAAATGGTACAATTTCTTTTGAAACTTCTGTTGAAACAGATTGCTTGCTCTGCACCACGATTTCCATTGAAATTTAGCAGCCAAATTTCATTTCCTTTATGTTAAGGAGTCGGAAATTTTGAAAATTCGGAGTCGGAAATTTTGTAAAGGTCGAAGTCGGATATTTTACCTCCGAGTCCGCAACCCTGATTGAATCGACAAGTTTTAAAAGTTCGATATTAGTAACTTTCCAAGTTTCTACTTTGAATTAAGGCCACCAGTTGCTCATAAAACTTTCTTGCTAAAGCGTTTGTGAAATCTCGATGCTATGAATGCAAGATCTGCAGCATGCTTTTTCAAGCCAATTGCAGTTGAGCAAGGAGCCACTGCGGCCGTCATTGTGATTGCGCTTTTAATATTTACACGCTTTAGATGTACACCAATACACGTTCAAGCGTAATCGAGTAGCGACTTTGCTCTAAGACACCGGCTCCCGAAGTACGTCTACAAAATTTGCGCGCATGTAGACTAAGACGTGGATCTTGTCCGATTCTTGAGCGACTGGTTGACGTATGTAGCTGATAATAAAACTAGAATCCCTCAACACGTTTGAAAAATGTTTGGATTTCATGTCAGTAAATAATATGAAATGCAACTGCGGTAGTACTTTTGTACGCTAATTGCGCGAAGCCGGCTTCCCACAAACTAATACGGATTTATCTATATCTAACTTTTCAGAGTAAACAACAAAATTCGCAAATGTTTTAAAGACAATTTTTTTAATTGGAGAAAGCTATACATACCCCCTAAAGACACCTGCATATGTTTGACCCACTCAATCTACGCAAAGTGTGAAAACGGTTGTGTATTTGCGAAAACGAGCCACGATCGATTATTACCACGGCTCTGTACTAAATTTAAGAAATACCTGTCGCCGTAGCTAAACACAACGGTTGGTTAGTTCAACCAAGCCAGTGGTTCCCGAAGTATGGGTCGAAGCCCAAACAACAGTGGCGAAGGGTCGAAAAATGGGTCGAGCCGAGGCGACCCAAATCTGAGTTGTATATTTTCAACGTTACCACTGCTTGTTTTTATAGGGTCGGTACTTAAGAGTATAGATTGCTGAAATTCAAAATGAACTTAGAACAATTATTTTTTCTTGCCTTGTTTGAGGCATGGGTCGCGAGGTATTCACCAAACTTAGTTTTGGGTCGCGCTCAAAAAAGTTGGGAACCGCTGATCTAGCCATTGTAGCGTAAGCGGTTGAAAATTTTAAAAATCCATTAGTCTTTAATAACAAAATCTAATCTAATGGGAAAAAGTCAATTTAGTTCCTCGCTTTGGTCATATGCGCTTTACAGATTCCAAGCTATATTTAAATAAAGGACGGTGTCTATGCCTTCAGCACTTACAAAAAACATCCTACTTACGTTAGATTTTGCTGCAAACTCTTCCCGTTGCATCGGAATGACCACAAAATTACTGCAAGTGGGATAGGGTGGCAATCAACATGAGATGAAAATTGTAACAACACTTTCAATGTACAGGTCGGACTCTGATTACTTGACAAAACTTTTTTTCTACTCGTCGGCAAGATAATGTGAAATAATTCATGAAAACGTCCAGCCACGCAAATTCTTAACGTGAATTTCACAGATAAAAAAACGCTTTTAATTGCTGTCTTCTAAAAGCCACTCTAATTGTTCAAATCTAGTTGCCTTAGATTAAAACGAAATTTCTTGAGTAGAAATGTTTTACGGTGTTGCAAACATTCTGAAATTGCACGAGTAAAAGTCAATGCAAATATCGGGAACAATACTGTCTGAATCTGTTGTACGCACCTTTAACCGTACCTTGCACATCAGGGACTAACTGAAATTGACGATATTTTTTTTCAAAAAAGTGTTTATTGGAAACGTATACGCAGCGGCTCTCGCATGTTCGTTTAAACGAAGTGATGATGCCATTAATGCCACACCGACGACGTTTCAAGCTGACAATTGCGCCAAAAACATCCTTTCAAGCACGACACCACAAAACGCAAACTTCGTTATTGTAATTTGTGAAACATATATTTTGCACAGATAGCTTCCTGGAGTTTAGAACAGAACAAAACTTGAAAAGTCCAGCGTAGGCGGGGGGCGATCGACCTCCTAAAAAGTACGAAAATAACTTTATTCACCATGGTTTTTTACAATTCGGAAAACTGCATTTGTGATATAATGACATTTTGTCGTCCATTGTTTTGTTACAGCAGTGTTTAAGTATACTTCATCCCTCTTACAGTAGCGAAGCCGTTATGAGACTTCACTACCAAGAATTACTGAAAAACTTCTTGAGTCGTTGGTAGTTTGTATCAAACAATGAGTCCATTTATATCAGTGATAAAATCATGTCAACAGCTACTGTAAGTGCTACTCAGTGGTATTTTTAAACACTTGCTCAGAGTGTGTTGACCTGAAAAACAACTTTTCCACTATGCTCAAAATATCATTGTTGGATGTTGCAAATCAATTCGGACTTTCAATAACTTGCAACTTGGTAGGCTATGTGTTCATTCATTGTCCAAGTAAACGATAAGGATTCCAAAGTGCAATTATAGTCAGATATTAGTTGTCACACTTTTTGTCAAACCACGCATGCTAAGGAATTCAAGTTCACCAATTGCCACTCAAGTAGTTATTGTATTATTAATTGTATCCATAGTTTTTTGCATGTATGTTGATCAGCCCATATCTCCTTTCCGCCCTCTAAAACGACTTCTCATGTCCAGCATGGATCTTCGACACTGCTGGTACGTATACTGAAGACTTTTGCAGTGATGCGGTACATTGGCTGTTGGATCAGTGAAACATTCTCGTACACTTCGTTTGTCTTTTAGAATGCAATCACTGTCCAAGATGCATTTTTTTAGATCGTATCTAACTCGCCAGCATGCTTTCGTTTCATCAACATCAGGTTCAATAGATTGTATATAATCTGTCATCACAATGTGCCGCAGTTTTAAGAGGCTAACTTCACAACTAATCCACAAAACAAACAAAAATTTAGTTAGTCAACATGTTAGCATCATTAAACTCAACTGTTATTTTATGAAGTTAGGATTAAACTGCAGTGCAGCACCACCAAAGATATGTGCTCAGGCAAAACATTTACTTTCAATCCAATCCATAATCTGGCAGAGAAGTGTCTAGAACTATAATTTTAGGGGGCATTTCTTTCTACAATTATGATGCATTAGGTACAATTTTTTGAAAGCTGTAAATGAATCAGTTTCACAGAACACAGACACAAAAAAGCTTAAACATTTCTGTTCAGTGTTCTACAGTACACAACTTCCATTATACAGAAAAGCCTGGGCTCTCGAAAATGATTAGTGTTGTATCTCTTCATATGTCAATTTGTTTACAAGAGACAGAAATATTGTTAAGATTTGATTACAACATTGTGACATAGCTAACAAAAAACATGAGGGCAAAATAACCAAGAGCCCAAAAAGCTACAATAAAGTAGTAGAGAAAGTACAACCAAGCAGGCACTTCATATTTTGGTAAGTAGCAAACATTTTATTATGGTATTTTCCAAAAATAAGAACATGACTTGAACTTTGTAAAATGTAGATTGGAAGTGATGTTTTTGCGTGTATAAATCACTTTCAACATGACACAACACACATTCAAAACACCAGGTTATTCTGGACCTCTTGACAGCATTTCTTAAATACAGAAGAGCATACACATTGATGCTTTCATTGTAGTTAATTTGTGATAACAAAAATTTATGATGATTTCAAATGAAAAGTGTACAAGAGGTGGATAACTTGCTGTCATTCTCATTTTGATATCACTGAAAAGTTTATACTGAAAGGTGATCAAGAAAAATTAGATGGCAGCAAGTTTTACATATTTTTTAAATATTTTATAGCACGCTTTTCCAGAAAAAGGCATTTGAAATGTGGCCAACAATCAAGTGAGAAAATACCATTATAAAAAGATGTATGATTAAACAATGCATACATTTCTATGCAGAAACACCACTGGAGAGAATTGACCAGTGTCCTATCTTCATTCAACAAAAAGATGGTCTAACTAAAAATCTGTAGAGAAGAAACTCAACCTATGTATTCAGCAAAAATTGATGTGAACATGTTCATATCTAGGACTGATGATTGCAGACAAAGAATTACAATTGATTTTTACAAACTTGTTCAACTATAGCTCTACATGATTCGTCCTGGATCACCACAGACAACGAATTCTAAAGTGCCAATTTTGAAAGATGCTGTTATCTGGTACAGCATGACACACTGCTGTAGGGTCAAGATAAAACAGTGATGAAGTGCCAATACACTAATGGAAAAAATTATATTTGAAGAACTTTGATGCCGCTAAATTTTTTGGCTTAATCTGTAATGCCATGAACATGTAACATGTTCATGCCATTTTAGGCAAAATATTCTAGAATCCTAAAAAATATAAAATTTCTTGCTTTTTGCAAGAACTAAACAGCCTTACAGGAACACAAGAATAATGGCTATCACAGGAAGCAACAAATCATGCATGTTGTGTAGTACGCAACTGCAATTCATTATTATGTACAAGTTAATGTGAACAATTGATTGGTGGTGTACATGCACAACCACAATGCAAATTACAAATATTACCATATGCCACATGTAGATGTAGTATAACAAATACAAGGTTCATCAGCAGTGGAATACCAGTGGTGCCTGACCCTCAATTGTTACTGGTTTCACCTCATGTCACCTGTTGAGGACTGAGGGTGACAAAATTCATCTAATGCTCTTCAACCAGTAGAATATAATGGGCAATTAACCATTTTAGTCTGTGTGGTTGGTCCCTCCTTTTTTGCTACTTCTCCCACACAACAAAACCTGGCAACATGCCTGACTACCACTTGAAATTTGGTGTGATAGCGAAAATATGCGTTTGTGGGGTACTTTAGCAATTTATTGGTGAATTTCCACTGACACCTGTTGCATCTGTGATATTGTTACCATGTACTTGCAGTTGTACAAAATTATACATCACTGCATGCTTGTTAAGCATTCACAAAACCGAACTAATGCTTATGTTAAAATAACCATTATGTGCTTCAGTAATTTGGTTGAATTTTGTGCTCTTTTACAGTACTAACTTTCAGGAGAGAATTACGAATGTACGAACTGTACTTGGCCACCTCTAGGTCTAGTGTCAGAGGTTGGAATAGAAAAATACATCAAGACTGCCTTGGCCCTACGATTTCTGAACTACTAAATTTGGTGTGTGTATTGGTGTATGCGTCTCATCAGTATTGCTTTTGTTAACAACAAAAACCTTCTGTATGCTTCGTGGTACCTCATGATTTCTGTATTTTTTGTGATTCTTTATCAATCCCAACATGATGTAGACCAGTGCTTTCCAACCTTTTTCATGCAGCGATCCATTTTGCAACCCAATTTAACCTAATGACCCCCTTATGAAAATTCCCAGTCAGGTGCAGTTGTATTTGCACAATAGAAAATCACAATGACTAAAATAACTTATGATATCACTATGTTGAACAAAGACTCATTTTTTTCATGGCCAGCACACTTTAAAAAATGGTCAAATTTTTTGAAATTGACCATCAAATGACCAGTTTGGCAACCCTGTTTATTCCCAACGCAATGAAAAGAACTTCTTTAGTTTATAATGATAAATAAAATGCACATGGCCCATGAGAGAGAAAAAGTGGCAACACTGCTCCACAGCACAACTCATTGAAAACAGAATTGCATTCTGATCAACGCAAAACTAACAGACCAAATTTACAACCAAAACCTTAACCTTGAATACAACCCCTCAGACAAGCAATATTCCATTTACCAGAACCACAAAAAGCAAATTATGACAAGAGAAGAATGCAAAATGCCAAAATACCCGCAATGAACCACTAGAGGAACTGACCGAGTCACAACAACTTATAAAAGGAGCTATCGAAAAAAGGGTATCTTCTTTACTTGTCAATCAATATGAATGTCATGGTACTGTACTAATATTAGTTGTGCAATAGCGGTAGATTAGATATATGCCATGGGTCATGACCATATGAATGAAATAATATTTTTACATAACTAAATTACACTCCTCTCTTCAGTGCTCAAATAGCCTTATTTTGTTTTTCATGCACCCGACACTTTATTGGAATACCCTGGTCCGTCTAGTCACAAGTGCACCCTAAAATCTGGTCATGTTTATTTTATCAATTATTTTTTGTTAACTTTTTCAGAAAGTGTACCGTACCTGTTGAAAAAAATTTTTCCACTTGCGGTTAGCAGAGAGCTGTTTTTTTCAGTCATAGACTGAAATGTTTTTGAAAAGACTGAAAAAAAATTACAAATTAAGTCATTGCAATCAGACTGTTTGAAAATATAGGCTATTATGGTGAGTTTTAATGCAACTGCGAGGCGAATGACCGAAATGTCTAAGCGACCAACATTCTCTCAAAAAATGACAGAAATGTCTCAGCGAAAAAAATCAGCCAGAGAGTTTCAGTAACCATTAACTTAACTAACCAAATTACTAAGGTAAAACTAGCCCGACCAGTGTTGCCACCCTGGTTTCCCTAAAATAAACTAGATGAGCCTGAAAAAAGACCAGAATAAACCAAACTAAGCAGAAATAAACACAAAAAAGCATGACGATGAAAGTATGCAAATTGGAAAATAGTCACAATTATCTGCATTAGCACCACTTTCAGCAGTATTGTTTTCATCGCATACCAAACTAGAGCCAAAAAAACATTGCATTGTCACTACTTCTGGAATCTCAGTCATAATCATAAAATCAATGCTTTATAACATTGTCTCTTTTCAATCCAGTCCTGATATTCAAAATTGCATTTACCAGTTCTACACTCATTCCGTTTCTCAATTTTAATTTTACAATGTTTATCTGGCTGAATACACTCGTTGTTCCATTTCTGCATTAGAGTGTGTTACAGGCTAGATAAAATGCATTAAGCATAAAATGTGTTGAGCAATTTTTTGTATGGGTTTTCTTCGATGGCATCTTTCTACAAATATAGTTCAGTTCAATTAAATATGCTACTGTGTCAGTAACATTTTGCAAAGGACAATTATCAAACGCTGTTAGTGGTATTCAATTTTCCTGATGACTTCACTTTCTGTCCCAAATTCATCCAAAAACTAAATTAAAAGTCCTGAAGTTTTCATAAGCCTTACCCTTATGATAAGGCATTTGAAACAGACATCAATGTTATTTCCTTCATATTATTGGAATGAGTACCTACCTTCTTGTAGCTTACTTGCTTAGTTAATGCTTGAATTGGCACAAAGCAAAATTGAGACATCGTTTGGATTTCTCATCGAATCCTCTTCTGACTCAGAACACACCATGTCTCTTATTAAAGTTTGTTTCATAACCTAAATAAGGTCTTGCATTCAAAAAATCAACTGCAGGATACGGCAAGGGATGTAGAGACTCTACAAATAGGCTACTCTAGTATTAGAGTATTTGTTTTTGTTGGCACAATGAATGTAACGATATATTATTAGAACAGACTGTTGCTCAAAATCAAAGACTGTCTAAAAGCTTGCTTGGATTTTCCTTACATAATGCCAAAACCAGACATACTACTGCAGGGAACACAGCTGATACCTGGCGTAAAACATCTTTAAAAAAACTAAAAACAAACCAATAAATAAACTAAAAAAATTAACTATAAACCAGATCGTAAAAAAATAAACCAAATGATTGCTAAATAAACCAGATTCAGTTTCAAAAAGACCAAAATGAAAATGGCAACACCTAGCCCGACTTTCTCATTAGATAAGAGGTTCGTTGTTATGAACTCACACGGCAGAATCGGAAAATAAAGAGGATTTCGAGGACGTTTCGACATTCAAAATGATATGGCTCGGCAATGACATCCCGATGTCATTGGGCTGAGCGTTGCGCATAAAGAGTGAGCATTGAATATTTGGACTGGACTGGATCCGGAATACGCCAAATTTTGTTGAATCTGGATTGGATCGGACTGTAAATTGCTTCATGAACTTGGATCACAACCGGAATTGGACTGAGTTACTGGAAAAGAATTGCGTGATATTTGTTGTTAAAAAGCTGTATTTTGTCAATTTTTTGGATCTTATTTGTACTTTGACTTTTAATTTCCAAAAATTTTGGATTTTGGATGAACTTGGAATGAGTTTTGAAAATTCAGGACTGGATCGGGATCTCAAAATATGACAGTCCGTTCTTGAGATGAGCATTGGACTGGACTTGGAGCGGACTGGATCCGGACTATGACGAATTTTGTTGATTTTGGATTGAATTCGGATTGCAAAATGCTTCACAAATTTTGGATCAGGACCGGATTTGGACTGAGTTAATGAACAAGAGTTGCATAATTTTGTCATTAAAAATTCGTATTTTGCTTAACTTTTGGACTTGGATTTCAAATTTTTTGAACTTTTTGGACTATGGTTGGAATTGGACTGAGTTTTAACAATTCAGGACTGGATCTGGACAGCAAAATATGACAGTCCACTCATCTCTGTTGCGCATGCGCAACTATGTGACTACTGCGTACAAAGTTTCAAAGAGGAATATTTTCTCTCCTGATGGGCTGTTTATAAATACCGTTTCATCGGCGGTGCTCATTCCAAATATCTCCTGTTGAGATTTGAATAAGACTTAAACCCATGTGTAGAGATTCGAAAAAGTCTTACTGTATTTTCAGGATTTAAGGCGCAGCATCAACAATTGAATGATAGCTTGCTTTTTCATACACAAGTCACACCGGATTATAAGGCGCATTAATAATGATATTTTATTGCGGACTCGTGGTCCATATCACAGACACAAGAGCACAAAAAGTGGTTACAAAAAGTGGTGAAGCAAAACTTAGATAAGTCAAACTGTATTCAACTCTTTCACAAAAACTCCCGAGTGCCGGAGTTGCCACTGGGAGTTTAATTTGTCATTACACCAGATATGAGCGGACTGTGAGATTTTTCAGTCCGAGTCCAGCCCTGTTCCGATAAAATTGAATCCGATCCAGTCCTGATCTGCAAAAGTTTTGAAAATCATCAGTCTGATCCAGTCTTGATCCGCCAGTGTAAAATCATGTATTTTTATTTTGCCTCATGCGGCAAAAGAACTATTGGAGCTATTTTTTCAGTAGCCAAATAGGATTGGTTAACAGTAAAATAGTTCCAACAGTGCTTTTGCCTCATGAGGCAAAATAGACACAGCTTTTTGGCATTTCCAAAATTTAATAAGAAAGTGCCTGTTAGGCATCAGAGGGAAAAGCACTGCTGGAGGTATTTTGCCACTAGGAGAATCCGATTGCTTGGATTGGTCAAGTGACAAGGACGATACACTTGGATTAGTCTAAGGTCCTTGTTACATGACCTAAAACCTTAACCAAACACCGAAACCTGAAACCAAAACCAAAATCAAAACTCAAAACCTCAACCCAAAATGTAAACCCAAAACGTAAACCCAAAATGTAAACCTAAACCAGGGTTTTTTAAGGTGTTTTAGGGACCTGATTCGGGTCCCCAGTATTGAAAATCGGGTCCCTAGAATCAGAGAAAATCCGGTCCTAAGAATCAGAGAAATCGGGTCCCTACAAGTCCAAACTGGGTACCTAACATTTTCCTTAAAAAAATCCTGATCTTAACCAAAAATCTAAACCCAAGACCTAAACCCAAAACCTAAATACAAAACCTAAACCCAAAACTTGAACCTAAACCCAAAATTCAAACATATAAACCCGATTCCTAAACCTAAAATTTGAACCTAAAGCCGAAACCTAATCCGTAAACCTAAACGCTAAGGTAAACCCTAAACCGAAACTTAAACATACACCCTAAACGCAAACCCTCAACCTAAACTTTTGGAAAAGTACATTTAAAGTACTCCTATCGAAGGTGTAACCTTTACAAGCTAAACCAAAGGAAATGGTGAGAGCAGAACCAACGAACAATCGCACAGCAGGCATAAACACTAACCACTCAACTATGTTCACGTTGCTACTAGAACTCTTACTCAACGTTATATGTGAACAAAGATGGATACAGTTCGAATTGCAAAATAGATCCAGCAGAGTTTTTGCATTGATGGCAAAATATACCAGAGATGATCACTATCCGGTTTGCCGGTTGGATATCTGGCGGGATAGTGAGTTTGCAACCGGATACGGATATCCAAAAACTGCTTTCAAACGGGAACCGGATACGGATCCGGATATCAGAAACGCTTTTATCGATATTTCGAGGATTCAGACTTTTGGAAAAAGCTGCACATTGCACAATCATTAATTTATTAACTTCAGAAGCATCTCTTCAGCCTTCTGTGCAATGACTCCAAGTCTGTCTATGGTGTAATCTCTGAACCGCAGAGTAATCCTATTCCCTCTCTTAATCTGCTAATTGGACACGCCAAGATTGTCAGTGTGAATCTGTTCCTGGTGTGGCAAGATAGGGCTCTTTTAGTAGCCTATATATTAAGGATCTTGTTTGCTGCGTACCGGGAATAAGGCTAGCTAGTGTAGGCCTACTGTGATCTGTAGTCTAGACTAATTAGGGAACTCTAACTCTTTCAATGTGATCTGATTCTGTGGTCGACACCAGCCCTGACTGTTGGTTGTCGGATGATACCAGGCCAGATAGCTTTTTTCTTTTTTAAACATGATATGCCAAATTGTTGCTTTTTATGATATTGACGTGTGTGACTGAAGTTCTAGTTAGTCATTTCAATATAAATGACATTGTTTAGCCAGTGTATTGTTTTGAATACTGTTTTGGTTTGTAGCTTGGTGTTGCAACAGAACTATCACCAGAAAGTCTTCTATAAGGGAGCTTTACATTTGTGCAGTGGGGCTTGACATTCCGAAATTTGAACAAACACCACTGTTTTATGGTGCTTTATATGTTAATTTTGGGGGGATTAGAGCTTTGTTTCGGAGGGGCTAAGCCCGCCAAAGCCTCACCGTGGCGACTGGACTGTATGGCAAAACTTCAGCTTGCTTTTTAATGCAATTGGATCGGAAAAGTATTTAGGTTACACGAAATGTCAAGTTTGCAAGATATGCCAAACTTTGTGTTTATAAGCATGACAGGGCCCAAAGTGATACAACACATTCAGGTAGTGTCTATTCTGCTTCATGAGGCAAAACCTGTGCTGGGACTTTTTTGCCTTCATTTGAACACAATTGGTTGAAGTTGTCACATGACACGTATGATGCGCAGAGCAGAGGTGGGACCGGATCCGGAGTGCCGGAGTCGACTCCGACAGGATTTTGCGTTTTTCTTTCGGACCCGGATCCGGAATAAAAAATTTGGGAAAAACCGGACCCGGACCCGGACCCGTAGTCACTTTTACATTTCGGCAGTAGCAAGAGTCAGTGTGGTGATTTTTTGTGTAAAAACATGGGAAATTATGGTTGGATTGATGATTGTTGCCGGAGTCTGAACAGGAGTCGGATTCTCAAATTTGAAAATTTTCCGGATACGGACCCGGATTCAAAAATTTTGGAACAGGAGCGGAGTCGGAGTCTGAAAAAGTGACTCCGGCCACCTCTGACGCAGAGACAATTGGTTGGGGTTTACGAATTTATTGTTAGGGTTGTTACAGGCAGGTTTGCCTGAAACAACTCATCTTGGTACAGAAAACAAACTTGCTGAAAAAACCTCAAATATGAGACAGCTAGAAGAAAGTTAAAAGACTGCAACCAATCAAAACTGATTATTGGTCAGCTGACTTGACTGAAAACTGCTATCCTAGGACACTAACCTCAAGACACCCCAGTGAAAACGTCACTGAACGTCAGCAGAAGTCACAAGACAATTAGCTAAAATTAGTTAAAGGTCAAACACGACTAGGAAACGCTTGTGACAGGAAATGCGTAAAATGAGCACGAACTGATGGCAAGAGGGTGAAAACCCAGGCACCCACAAGCACCCGAAGGTTCCAGAAGCTTTTGAAATCAACCGATCACACGAGGATTCAACAAGAAGCAACCAATTAGAACACCTGGAATAAAGGGTGTTGACAAATTATGAAGCAACCGTCAAGTATAAATACAGTCACATTCGGGCCAAAAGTCAGTCTTTTTCAAGACTTGTTCCGCCGTTAAGCCCAGGGGGCTACGGTTAAATCGTTGCGGAAGCCTAAGCGGCAGCAATTATCAGGAAAAACCGGCTTGTTTGGGTTAATCCCTGTCAGACCAGACTGTAAAAACTGGCTTGTCCGGTTTAATCACTATCAAGCTAGATTATAGAAAGTGGCTTGTACGAGTGCAACTCTGTCAGATTCTTTAGTGAAAAAGAAGCTTTGTCAGATTACTTTGTAAAAATCAGATTATGAAAGTAAAGTTCTGTCAGTTTGATTGGCAAAGACTATATTGCACAAGTGTAGTTTTTTCAGGCAAGTTGTTCAGGATTAAAATGTGTTTACGACTAAATTCTACTTTCGTTAATTTGCTGTGCAAGTCCAAGATCAGTCAATTGGTTTACTCTCTTCGCCGTTGAAGATTTTTTATCTTCTTCTGCCACCACCCCGGGATGCCGTATAGAAGGTGAGCAATGCTCCTATTTATGCCGCCGTGGCCAAGCCACACTTGAGTGAGATTCACTTGCTTCTTCTCAACACGCATGTACATCTTGGTGTGCATCCGTTCCTGCTCGGCATGTCGATTGCATCTCTTTGCAATCCGCTTGGGTTGAACCCAGCTTGACAGCGGTCATTAAAATACCTTGATTCTTCTTCCAATCGACCTCTCTTGACTGAACTTACTTTCGACTGAAAACAGCAACACGCGAAGTTTTAATTAATGATAAATTTCCGCCTGAACTATCATTCCTTGCCTCACAGAACGAAACGCAACTCGCTAGCAGCGAAACGTGAGCATGACGATATCAGTTCAGTGTCAGCAGCACTAATACATATACACATCCACCGAATGCAGTTATTCTAATGTATTACGCCCTTGAATGGAATATTCAATAACACGTATACTTAAAGCAATCGAGTAGTTTTACCAATTGAAGGGTATCGAGACATAGAAAATTGAGTCTTATTTATATAAGCAAATCGCTTGAATAGGAGAACTGATCTGAATTGATTGTTGATCTCCTTATCGCACCAATATAAAGACAGAATTAATAGAATGAGTACCATGTGAGCGTTGTAACATGTCGAGAAGTGCTTGAATATTATGAAACATCGTACTTTGGTGAGTACCATTTTGTTTTATTTGAGTATATATGCTGTGACGAATAAAAACTATAAAACTAAGAATTATGTGCTTCACTGGTGTGTGCATTCTCTAGTGTGAACCGTTGAGAAATAATTAGTAATCGGGCAATTAATAGGGTCTGTTAACCAGACATCGTTTCTGCGAGAACGGTCCCAGATTCAGTAATGAGAACTCACGCATTCATGTTATCTACTGAATCTAAAGCACATTACGATGCCACCCTATAGGGGTCGCATCTTGTGTTACAGGGTTTACAAATGTCATCTTAGAATCAGGGTTTATTGTCAAGGTTTAGGGTCAAGCTTTAGGTTTAGGGTTCAGTGTTTAGAGTTAAGGTTTAGCTTACAATTCACTTAATGCAAACAGGAAGACGCGTTAACTGCTTACCAGCCCTGAAACCATGACAACCATCATCCATGCATGGAACTGAGCTGTTACAGATGTCATGGACAACTAAGCAGGACATGCGTTCCAAACTTGTCATGTGACTACCAGAGGTGTACAGGAGCCGGAGTGGACTCCGACCGGAGTCTTAACGAATTTCAAAAATCGAAGTGGAGTCGGAGTTGATTTTTTAAAGGAAGGGCCGGAGCCGGAGTCATTTCATGAATATAAGGTTAGTTTTCTTATTACTGATTGTTATTATCGCAGGTTTTTTTGTACAAAGCATGTTATAATGCAATCTTCAAATGTGAAAAACTACTTCACAGGAAGTCTGAAAATTTAAAACAACTTGAATGTAAGCAAGGTTAGTTTGGTGAGTTTCATGTGTGTAAAAAATTGGACAATTTCTTGTTCATGGTGATACGTTGAAAATCTATTGGACAATAAAATTAGCTCACATAAAAAGTTTGGGTAGTGTCTAAACCAGTGATGTAGTCGAGACCGTAACCTCCGAGACCGAGACCTGGTTCAAATTTCGAGACGAGACCGAGACTTTGTCATAAAGACCGAGACCGACACCTGGAAGTTCGAGACCGAGACCGAGACTCGAAACCTCACGTTTCTCTAATGATAAATAAAGCTAACTCCTTGAATAATGCAGCAACAAAATATCTGGCACATTGCCAAATATCAAGATAATAAAAATCATCCGAAATTCGTGCAAACGGCCAAATACTGCAAACGTTCATTTTCACTTTCCTCTTAGGAATTTACAACCTCAAACCTGTGGCCTTATTTACAAATTCCATGAAGAAATGCATGGACATTGAAAATGTTGGCAGCGTTTAGAGGGTCTGCGCATTTTTCACTCGAAAAATGTCGGTGAACCAATTGAATTATCGAGGTGTTTGTCGTTGCCAAGCTTCAATAAATTTGTTTTGACTCAGATTTAATTGCTTTGTTCGTTAAAAAACAAAACCAACCCTTCTGTGTAAGGACAGGAGGTGATGCCCTGATGAACCTCACATGTTCTGGTCTCCTACCTAGTATTGAAGTAGGCCTATGTTGTTTGAGAAAGTGGGGGAGCCGAATCATTACTCTTTATTTTAAAACAAGCACAGTCGATGTAGGCGAGTGTACAGCCCCAGCAGCACTGGTCAAAACAGCACAGCAAAGTGGTCAATCCACAGGAAAGGTTGCTTTCCATCATTCGATTTTTTGACAAGGTGTTTCCTCGTTTAAACCATTTGCCAATGAAATAACAAACTTCTAAAGATTTTTTTTATCTACCACTTACCTGTTTCACTACATTATTTTTGTTTGAAAACCGGGCATCTGCACTGACACTCATATTTCTTCGTCACATATTTCGTGTATTTTGGCTAACAAAGCTTTGCCATTTTTTGTAACGTTACCTACACCTTTCCTAATTACTTTTCTCCTCACACGACAAGTAATTGATTAAGAATTCTCCAAACGTTTAGAATTAAGAGGTGACAAATTTAGAGATTAAAAAAAACGAAAGCACTACTTTGAATTTCAAAAAGCAAAATTGTAACCAATTTTTCATCCATCCAAACTTGCTCACTCTGTCCAAAACAAGTTTTTTAAATTTTGCTCGTGATTCTGCTGTTGACGCAAAGAAAAACATATTTAGGCCTATTAGAGTAATAGACTTTTTTGGCACAAATTAGGTTTACACATTGAACCAGCGAGGAAATATCCCACGGCATGCTCAATTGCAGTGACGTAGCGATGTTAATGTCGCCCGGAGCCGACCATAAAAATGCTCCCTCTTTCCACTCCTTACATTTGCTTACAACAATATAAAATGAAAGAAAATCATGTATCATGCTTATAAAAACAACAAGGAAGAATAAAGCATCTTTAACATCACAATCAAATACTCACAAACTGAAGGGGATCTTGTTTTTAATTCTCGATTATGGATCCTGCTTTCTCTACTTGTTAGCCACCCTTCTCGTCATTACTTTTCCAATTTTTTCTGCCTTCTTACATATGCATGTGTATATGGCTAAATAAATAGCAGAGGTGGAACATGCTAGGCTGTGGTTCAGAGGGAAAGTTTTATTTTTGTCATTGCATGTGAATCAGTGGCACCGTGGATTCGATGTGTTTTCCATAGCGACAACAAAGAGCACAGGGCTACTGAAGCCCTGAAGAAACTTGGGTTTGCTTTTTTGACTTACTTGGAGCAAGGTGCTCGTAGTTTGTCAGTTTTTTTTACAACTGGGCAGATCCTTTGCAGGTAACCATTGCCTTCGTATTGAAGATTTTTTCTTTCTCTGATAAAAAGAAAGTATTAGATGTTTTCGACAGGCATTGTTGGGATGCAGCATGCTTCCGTAGAATGAGCGAAGGTGCAGTTGACAAGCAGTGAAATGGTGTAGCGCCTTCCTGCT